>Ga0126342_10020194_pt1 | contig 11225 bp, 10 predicted proteins | sample Cyp1metagenome_FD_92528 | JGI IMG/M metagenome (GOLD analysis project Ga0126342, IMG submission 92528) | Coral microbial communities from Lord Howe Island, Old Settlement Bay, Australia - Cyphastrea 1 metagenome | ecosystem: Host-associated > Invertebrates > Cnidaria > Coral ...
ATACCGTTACTACAAGTAACTATGCACCACTGCTTCATTTGGATCTTGGAAGCAAACAACTTGTTCCCAACCTTCGCATGATGAAGCGTTTCAAGGTGCACGCCTGGCTATTCCAATGTGTTCGATGACTAATCCTCTGTAAATCTAGCTGCGGCCCTGTTGTTTTGGCATATGATTTGATATTTTTTATGGTTTGAATGTATATAGTGATAACCAATATTATGATATTTGGGTGTGTCTAAAGGACAATCCCTTAATCTGACGGTGTGTATCTGTTCCAAGGGGCGCGAGAAGTTCAGCTCAGCAGAGAGCTTGGCCGCCTGATCCACCCCACTGGAGGAAGCTTCACCCATCTACTTCAATGGGTTATAAGTTATAAGTATGGTAATTACATAACATGGATGAACGGCAAAAAACATGTTGGTGAAGTTGACTAAGTGGCTTATCCCATCTAAAAATGGGTTATAGCTGTGGTTATTAACCGCTTATATTAAGTGTGCTGATCCGCCTACAGTTGGGTTCCAAAGCTGGTTGGCGCTGGACCATGACCCATCCCAACAAACGCGTTTTCTGACCAGACATCTCTGCCGCCATTTCTAAGTGGACCAACCCTACTTAGCCCAATTATATATAATCAAATATATAATGATAGTAATAATATTTATAGTAGTAATAATAACATTAATTAATATATGTATATTAATATATGTGTTTTAACCATTATATATAAACCTACTACCAGTAAGTTGGATGACCGATCATCACACCCCCTAAGCTTCGCGCCTGCCGCTGTAGCAAGCGCACGCTGCAAGTCTCATCCTCACAGGCATCGCCGTCCACGGGGTCCACGTGGTCGTCCGCGGAGCCTTCGTGCGGTGCCCCTTTGGATATTGGCAAAATTGGTGATTTCATGTGAATTCATGGGATGTTATGGGGGATTCATGGGGTTTAATCATGGTTAATGTATGTTAATGTGGTCTAGTTTAGCTAAGTTGGCTCAAGATTGGTAAAACTGCTGGGTTTATGCTGATGAACTCACTTTGATGGGGTTATAAACCACAGAACCAGGGGGTAACACCTTCGATTCAACCTTTGTGAAACCTTTCGTGCAGCTTTTGCAACGGCACTTTTCAACTTGGCTTTGGTCCGGCTTTCGCTGGGCTTTCGCCATCATGAGTCCATTTAAGCACACCTTTTTGATAGTCTTTACATGCAGTTTTGAACACTGCTCAAATTCTGGCTACGGATATTGAAGTATGACAGTATGACCCATAAACCCCAATCATCCAGTGATTTCCGCTCGGGATGGTTTTGAGCGGAAGTTCAGGGGTCAGTGCTGAGGGAGTTCACAGTGCTGGTTGTTTCATGTTGTTTCGATCAAGTCACCTACATCATGGTGCCCCCTTGTTATAACTTGCTTTGTCATCCTCCCATCCATAGTTTTAATCGCCAGAAACACTTGTCAATGACTTTGACCCATCTTTCATCCGAAAATTTGGAGGCCCATCGCCTGAGAAGACAAGGGCAGCGAGCAGCGCCCACAGGCGCTTGTTGCGCCCCCTCAGTGCTGCTAGGATACTGATTCTCAGAGCCTCTGTATGTATCTGACATGGCTGTGATGGTAACAATGACGGTCACATCATGATCAACCAGCTAAGGCCGGCTGGTCACCTACCCAGCGTGCATGAAAATTGCACCCAAGCCGCATGGAGAAAGGTCCAAACGCTTCTGGTAGGAAAGGAGCCATGAGTAAGCTGAGCCGAAAATGTGTACGAAGCCCGGGCAAAAAAAAAGTTTCACTATCTCAAGATATCTCAAGATTGAAGACCCAAGCATAGCACAGTTGTTTTTTGGATACCATGGAAAACTTGCAAAATCTCTAGCTGCGACAGACCTTGATCACATCATTGGAGCCAAGGCCTAGGTGATACCCTCTCCTAGAATCCAAGTGGCAGTGAAACATCCTGAGATCATTTGCCTTTTTGGGATCTCATAGGATCTCATAGGATCTCTATATATATCTTCCCAGAATCGAAATACTATAGGTTTTCATAGGAAATTCATAGGTTTTCATAGGTTTTCCGCCAGGTGACAATTCCTGAGCCATCCCCCCCGGAATCCCAAAACGGTGCACGGCGCACCCGTGGTTCTTTCGGCGCCAAGTCGGCCAACCACTCGGGCAATCCACCAGGACCCGTCTGGTGAGCAATTCGACCAGAAACAGAGAAACAAAAGAGATGCACCTCATCAACAAATCCATCAATTATCATCAATTATCATCAACAAATCCATCAATTATCATCAATTATCATCAATTAATTATCATCAATTATCTTCAATATTCATCAATTATATTCAACTATCATCAAAAATCCATCAATTATCATCAATCATCCAATAAAAAGCATTAAAAAACACCCCCATGCCCATATAGGAGGGTTTCCGTAAATGGGGGTACCGGGGTACCCCAATAGCTCGATATGTTTTTCCATGGGAAAATCTTCTGTAAATTTCATGGATGATTTGGGGGTAGCCCCATGACATATCCCCATCCCCAATCAATGGCCATTTCAGGAACCTAAATTGGAGGTACCTACCATATATAAGGCCTATGTAAGGCCTATGTAAGGGGATATACCCCCAAAATATGGCCTTATATGGTACAATACCTCCATTTGAAGATCCTGAAATTCCCATTGACCCAAGGCCCATCCCCGACCTGGTCCCACTTGGACTTCTTCCGCGGTTTCTCCGACTTCTCGGGTTCCATGGCCCCGCTGATCGCGGCCCCGGCGTTGGCGCCGCCCGCGGAGCCCGCGGCATCGCCCTGGGGATGGCAGTTATGGGTTGGCCATGGGAAATGGCGCAACGAAACTGGGGATTTCACGGGATTTTTTATGGATTTTATAGAGGATTAGTGGAGTGTTCTATGAAATTTCATGGGATTTCGAAAGTGACTGAGGGTTTCATAAGTTTCATAGGGAGATCATCTCAGCATTTGAAGTTGGTTTGAAGTTTGAACATGTGGAAACTCAGATTTGAAGTCATGTCCAAAATTGTCTCAAAGGATTGGTTTGTGGGAAAATTTACAGGAAAGCCCCATATTTAATGGGAAAATCCATGGTTTCCTGTAAATTGTCCCTTAAACCAATCCATTGATTGTCAAAATTGTAGCACTCCCGAAGACTTTCTTGGGCCCCAAATTTTGCCCCTTTCGCCATCTTCTCGGGATGCCCCGAGATGACACTTCAACCCAGTCTGCTGTGTGTTGATGGGACGATGTTGTTCTCAACCCCGTCAGATTCTAGGGCACTCCATTTTCAGACAAACCCTAAATGGGTTTGGTTATGTTTGGTTCAATAATTTGGCTACCAATCAACCCTCCAAATTGGTCATCTCGACCAAAATTCCGCTGGATAGATCATATTCAACACCCAAAACGGACAAATGATACTAAAATTTGGTGACATAGATATGTATAGCATAGTAGCCACCGAAAACGGATAAAACAGAAAAGCTTGCATTTACCACTAAACTTTCGGATAGGTTTTTACACGGTTCTATCTTTCTAGGGTTTACGCTAGAACATCTCAAAAAAGACGAACCTTTTTTCAAAAATAATCACATTCCCCACATCGTTTGTTGTACATCCCATTTTACCTCCATTGCCCATAAATCCCCATTCTACCATATTCTACCCACCTGTGCCATGGCTTAAAACGTGGTATGATTAATAATACTTATGATATATCCATATATATCCCATGATATCTCCATGAAATCCCACATGAAATCCGCATGAAATCCGGTCAAAACCTCCATGAACTTCCACAGAACCCCATTAGATCCCATGAACCTTCTCTAAAATCCCATCAAAAATCGCCATGAACAAACACTAACCCTCTAAAAAAAAACATGAACCCACCATGAACTCCCCAGTTTCGTTGCGTCAAAAAACCCCGGTGGCCCACCTCCGGCGGCATCATCGGCGCCGGCTCCGAGGGCAGCGGCGGCATGCCGTCCGGCGCGGAGGAGAAGCCGCCGGACTCGTCGCGCTGCGGCATGGACCTGAGGTCCCCAGGGGGTCCCAAGGTTGTTAAGGGCTGTTAATGGTGGTTGTTAATGGTTGTTACCCTCTGGTAAACTAACATAGCTATTGAAAATTGCCATGTATAGTATTAAAAATGGTGATTTTCCATAGTTATGTTAGTTTACCAGAGGGTAATGGTTCTGAATGGTTACTGTATATTAATGGTTGAATAATGGTTGTGAATGGTTATTAATGGTCTAATGGGGATTGAAATGAGATTTCGTGGGATTTGTATGGTGATTTAGTGGGATTTCCCCTTCTGGTATTTTAACATAGCGACCTGGAAAATCACAATTTCTTGTAATTACCTTCTTTCCCGATGCCTGCATGTGGCAAGATGGAATTATCATAAGGGTATCTGGGGCGTTGTCATGGTTCCATGAATCTTCTCCAAAACAAAATACGCCTACGTTTTTATCGACCAATGTGTTCCCATAACAAATATCATCGGATGAATACCATCTGGTTATTTCACATAGCCATGGAAAGATCCACCATTTTTACTAGGTAAACCATCTATAATGGGCCATTTCCCATGGCTATGTTACATAACCAGAGGGTAACCATTGAAACATCGGATGAAAATTGGAATGACGACCCGACCCTAGAAGACCCAACGTTGCAAGTCCTCAGGCTCCAAGCAAAGTTGCTTTAATCCCCTAGGGCCCTAGGGGAAAACAACATAAAACAACAACCTGGCACCAAACTCTCCATTGATCCATTGTGAGGTGCTACTTTTTTACCAACGGTGCCTGGAGTATCGATGTAGAGTATTTCTTCGTGAGATCAGCATTTCTGTGTCGAATTTCAACACGTCTTTCTTTCAGATTCCCAGGTTTTTTCATGGCAACAAAAATAGATGGCTCTGACAAATTAGGCCATTTCAGGCCATTTCTATTTATTTCTATTTATGAGCATCAATACCATCTGGTAAACTAACATAGCTATTGAAAATGGCCATAGAAATAGTGGATTTACCCATGAAAAATTGTGATTTTCCATAGTTATGTGGCTGTTTACCAGAGGGTAAACCACCCATAAATCGCAGGTTTTTTGCTCTCCCCATGGGATATCCCCATGGGTTTCGCACTCAGGAGAGATGGCTCGGTTCTTCTCCGCACGACCTGGAGAGGATGAAATTCCGATGTGGAAAGTCATAAAAGCCATGTTCCAGTCACCACCAACCAGGATAATATAATATAATATATATATATATACGTATATATACTATGAATATACATACTATATACTATATATATGTAAGATATTGTAAGTAAGTTGGAATCATCCTCCCATTTCCAGGGTTGAAAATATATACAGTATATATATATATAAGTATATTGAAAATAAGATAAAATAAGTATGTATTTTGAAACCACCAACCAAATATGTGTACCATGTTGGCCGGTGTGGTCTTTTTGACGTCACCAACAGGGATAAAAAAAAAACAACAAAAACACAGCAGCATGGACGTTCCATTGCCGATGTTTGAGCGCTGAACTACACTATAGCCCCTTTTTAGTGGATACGAATCGTACTACCCTCTGGTAATTTAACGTAGCTATGGAAAGATCCACCATTTTTCATGGGAAAACTCACTATTTCTATGGCCATTTTTTCAATAGCTATGTTAAATTACCAGAGGGTAATTTTGATTCATGCTCATTTGACTATTTCTCAATAAATAAGGGTCATGTCATGTCTATTCTAGCAGGGAAGCCATGGTTTTTGGTTGCGAGTTTGCACATGTTTCTTCCAAAAAAAGACTGGATGGTTAACACTCGAAATTTCTTTGCTTAGCATGCGGCAATCAACCAGAACAATTGGAAATCTCACATAATCATTTATACATGATTTTGTCCACCTATAAAGCTTCATCTACCTCGCGAATCCAGCCACTTTTTTGGGGCCACCGACCCATGCGCCCCGGAGAGCGGCTTCGAGGCTTTTCACCTGGGACGTGGCCAACGCATAGGAATCTCAAAGGAGATGGTAAACCCAATCATAAACCATCCCCAAGTCATCACTACAAAAAGGTGTTTTTTTTCCCATCCCCAAATTAGAGGTTTATTGGCTTGCCCACATTAGTGGGAATATCATGTCACCAACTATGGACAAACCGATGATTTGACCATGTTTGCCTATGACTTTCCCAGCAAACTTGGAGATTTTAAAACCAACAAGTTGGGATTGATAAAATGTTTGGGGAAAACAGGGAAACTAAACCAGCAAATGTGTTTGGATCTATACAACGAGTTTGTCAAATGCATTGAATGTTCGCTTCCTCAGCCAACACACTTAGTGAGTAGTGAAAAAAAGGACAGTATGGGTGGGCCGGTTGGCCTAAAAATACCCTCTGGTAAACTAACTTAACTATGGAAAATCATCATTTTCAATGGGAAAATCCACTATAAATGGCAATTTTCAATAGCAAACTGTTAAATTACCATGCTGAGGGTAATCTTCAATAACACCCCAGAAACTGTGGTTTGGTGATCTGGAATCTGGAATTTTCATGTCCAAGACTCGGGGAGCAAAATGATATATACTCGCTTCATGTTGAGAGGGTAAAGAACAACGGTATTACTGGGTACCCTCTGGTAATTTAACAGTTTGCTATTGAAAATGGCCATTTATAGTGGATTTTCCCATTGAACATTGTGATTTTCCATAGTTATGTGGCTGTTTACCAGAGGGTATAAGGGGAAGGGATTCAGTTCTGATTTCTCCAAATATCATCCCGTGAGAAACTCGCTACGTATTCAACTATAATCCATTATAAAACCAGAAATCCATTCTATCCCTATATAAGACCACAATACACCCATTATAAACCCATTGTAAACCCATTGTAAACCCTCTTTTGATGTCATCTCCACTGGGTCTTCCGGGCTCACGCTGCGGCTCACCGCTTTCCGCTTGGGCGGGGGCATCTGCCGACTCCTCGACGGGCTGGTTGAATTCATGGGGATTTCATGGTGGGATTTCGTGGGATTTTCATGGTGAATTCATGGGATTCAATATGATTTAATTCTGGGTAAATTATAATATTTCACTAACCTGAAATAAGGCCATTTGGGGATGATTCCCCTTACTAACCATGATTTCCAGTGAGGTCGCAGTGAGGTCGTTATAATTTACCCAGATTTAATGGTTGTTAATGGTTGTTAATGGTTATGAATAATGGTTGGGATTCAATATGATTTATGGTTGTTATATGGTTGTTAATGGTTGTTAATGGTTATGAATAATGGTTACAAATGGTTTAATGCTGATTTAATGGAATTTAAGTCAGGTACCCTCTGGTGATTTAATATAGCCAACTGGAAAAATCACCATTTTAGAGCTAGGTCAATCACCACATTTATATACATGCATCATCGAACGGCCCACCCCATCGCCAGGCCCCTCTAGACAGGTCGATGTATGGCAGATATATCCAGCTAGGCAATGCAGTTTATACACCAACATTACATCAAAACATAGGTGCCAGGAAATCCACCTTGTAGTAATATTAGTAATTCAGTGTTATATCATCATATGGCAGTGTGTCAAAACCTTGTACCCCTGGTGAACATCAAAATAGCTGGTAAATGGATGTTCATCCCACAAAAAATTGTATTAATAGGTTATTGATCCATACCCATATCACCTACTAAAATTATAACAATTCACAAACCTGGAAATAGCTGAAGTAAGGCAAAAAAAAATCGGGGATGATTCTCCTATACATCCACCATTCCGTTGTGACGTCCCGATGGTCATGATCAAATTCATCAAGACACTGTTGATACTGTATCTGTTGATACTCAAGTTGTGAGATGATAAACTGAAAACTGTTCATGTTTCCCCACTATTTATGGAGGTGTCCTAAAATGCTACACCCAAAATCATGGGTGTCAGAAAACTAAAACGGATCAAAATGATCTGATGTTTGTATGATTTGGGGGGTACCCCAGAGACTTTGAACCCCCGAAATATCCCCGATGCGTTTTTCCATTGCCTGCTGCGACTGCGCCGCGCCGGCTTGCGGGCGCGGCTATCGCGGCGCGAAGCCTTGGGCCTGGAATCAAATCAGCCAGTGATATTCCAAGCATTTCAGGGTGAACAAATCATGACTGGTTGGTGGTTGACCTACCCCTCTGAAAAATATGAGTCAGTTGGGATGATGAAATTCCCAATATATATGGAAAAATAAAGGCCATGTTCCAAACCACCAACCAGTTTAGGTGATTTCAATGCTTTGATGATCTTTGGTGATCTCACATTTATGTTGATCTCTGGTGGGTTTAAACTTGGGAGTTGTTAGCTTGCCAATCGATGTCATCACACTATGGCTGATTCACATCATCATTCTTCCGGGTCAAATCCCGTCGGACAAAACCATATCCAGCAGCCCTCTTCAACAATTTGAATCACGTTTTTTTTGTAGGGACAGTACGAAGCACCATTCAAATCCACTGATTTTTCATTCTCCGGTCTCAGCAGTCTCAGCATCAGGAAGCGATTTTTGTGTCGCTTACTGGTGCGTGCTAAACGTAGGGTTGCTGGATGGGTTGCTGGTTGCTGGGATTATTGATAGTTAGCCAGTGGATCATTCCCGAAAATTCCCTGCGTTTAGCACCAGTAAGTGAAGCTTAAGTCACCCATCCATGGCTGGAAATCCCCTCCGGAAGGGTCACCTGCTTCGGCTGCGCTTGTGGCTGCGCGACCGGCGCGGGCTGCGTCGCCGGTCCCGCGCCTCTTGGGAAGAGACACCACTGGAAATTGACCACTGGGAACCTCGAAAATTCCACTTTTCTATACAAATCTAGGATATTAATGGATTTTATATGAATTCATTCTAGATATTATAGATGTATATGAATTGTATGAGATATATGGATGTAACAGTAAAACCAATCTCTGCTTTTTGAAATTCGAATCATCTGTCCCCAGTTTTTGGTGGTTCCACTTATAAAGATATAATCTTTCGCGGGGATAAATCAGGGTATGGATGGGTATGACTCAAAACTTCAAGCAAAGAGGACCACAAATTGTGGTCATTCTGAAATCGTGGAAATCCCAATTTGATGGATACATTCCAAGTACCATGTCAGCACAAGCCGCAGCTTACCCAAGCCTTTTCCTTGTCTCTTCTATCGCGGCTTCTGGACTTTTCTCTTCTCTCCTGGGGCAGTGGCGGAATTCCTTGGGGATGGGGAGAATGGCTTGCCAAAGTCAATGGGGAATCATGGGGAATCTCTTTTTTCAAGGGGGCTCCAGAATCTCCAGTCACAAAAGATGACAGGTATTGACAGGTCTCATAATGTCGCTTGGCTTCTTCATTTGGTGGTATTCTATCCCCATTCTTTACATTGTCGAGTTCAATTGCCATGTTGGTCTTGCGATACCGCTGCTTGTCTTCAACAAATTCACTTGCGATCCGCCCTTCTCAGCGTTACCACTGCATCTTGTTGTGGCTCCTTCTTGCGGTTGTCGCGATCCCTGCTTCTCTCCTCCAGTCAGCCGAAGGTGTGGGTTTTAGATGCTTCGGAAGCAAACCATTGTGGTTTCCCAACCATTGCCAACGGATGTTCCTCTAAGGGTGTGCATCCCAGGAACTGAATGGTAACTCACAGGTGAGGAGATATCCCAATTGTTCTCTGGAATGCATGTCCCAGTATCTATCTTAGGACGCCGTTTTCAATGCGCGCATATTTTTCAAAAAGATGTTCTGCAATAGCCGCTATAGATGACGATGGATACCACCCATCCATGCCATGCAAACCATCCCTGTCAACCATTCTGATTCCCGCTTTGCGGTGTCCATGATACCATACCTTCATGTGGGCATGGATCAGGGTGCCGAAGAACCGGATTGCAAATAACAAACATTATATAATATATAATTTCATCAAGAATGGATACCCTCCGGTAAACCAACATAGCTATGGAAATCAATGGGTTTCCCTTGGAAATCTACATTCATAATGCTTTTCAACAGCTATGTTAGTTACGTTAGTTGACTGGAGAGTATTTTTTTGAACACCCTCTGGTTATCTAACATATCTATGGAAAATACATGAAAATACGGCAGCCAATGTTTAGATGATTTATGATGATTTACTTAAAATGGTGGTTTTCCAGTTCGCTGCGTTAAATGACCCGTTTGGGATTTTCAAAATGGCCAAGGGAACCCTAGGGCCTATCGTTGAATGTCACGCGGCTGTGGCGCCTCAGCACCTCGACTTTCGCGGGGCGCCTTCTTTTTACTCCTGGCGAGGTTAGTCATCCAGAATTCAGCTCCAACAATTGGAAGGAAATTCATCTCCCAGCTTCAAGTCAAATCATATTTGAATCATAGTTTGGACTGTTACATTCATACTGAGTGTCTAAAAATGTGGGAACCTCGTGGATTTTTGCGGAGCTATACCAAAAAGTGCTGTATGTTCTGACGGATGCCCGAATTTGGAGATACTGAAATACAGTACCCATGTGTCCAAAACAGGTGGCAAGTGCCAAGTTTACACTGCTTAGCACTGCTTTCATGTTTGACTTAAGAACCACTGCGTGGACCTTAAACATGTTATCTTTGATCATACCCCAATGCTACTAAAAAGCAACAAAATATTTCAAATCTTCACAACCCACTGACCCACTGCTGCTTCCTCCAAACGGAGCAAACTGTTTGACTTAGTTTGCTCTAAGTTTCAGATGATCCATGTCAATTGATCATCCTCAAAAAGAACAAATCATCATAGATCATCCATACATTTTATATCAAATCATGGTTGTGTATATATATATATATACAATTATATACATATCATATCATATATCATATATCCTATATCATATATCATATGTCATATGCCATATATCATATCATGTCATATCATATCATATACATATATATATATTATATATATATATATATTATACAGTATATATTGTCCAATCATAGATGAGCGATTGTGAAAACCCTAGGTTCACGGAAAAAACATCCACAAATTTGGGAAGGTCCCATCGTTTACCACACGTTTGTACAATAATGATATATGGTAAACTTGGGGGGTATCGCTTGCAGGAAGCTGCTGCATTTATATATATATATATATATGTGATGAACCATGAATAATATGTGATATTTGGG
>Ga0126342_10020195_pt1 | contig 11225 bp, 10 predicted proteins | sample Cyp1metagenome_FD_92528 | JGI IMG/M metagenome (GOLD analysis project Ga0126342, IMG submission 92528) | Coral microbial communities from Lord Howe Island, Old Settlement Bay, Australia - Cyphastrea 1 metagenome | ecosystem: Host-associated > Invertebrates > Cnidaria > Coral ...
GTGATAATTGACCGTCCCACACCTGCCACACAAAACGGACTTGAAAATGTGATCCGCGGTTGACCGAAATGGATGTTTTGTAAAGCTTTCAAGAAGCATAAACTTTGTTCCTCCTGAAGTATTTACCTACCAACACCATTCCTGAGCTTTTGAGGTAACGCATGGATCATCCACAGGACACTGCTTGACACACTCACTAGCTGATAATTTTCAGCAGCTACAAAAACCTCAACGCAATGGGTAGAATTCAGTAAAGTTTAACGCATCTTCAGAGTATGTATTGGCAGCAGGGCATGTTTGATAATTGGAATCTTCCTGGGCAAAACACAGACTCATATTACTTGCCATCTTTGTGAAAATGACCAGACATGGGAACCCGAATGCACTTGGACCATTGGGTGCGACCATAGGTGCCTCATGAGACTTCCTAAGAATGAAATGCTTGCGAATATTTACGACCCGGGAAGCATTCTTGATAGAGTCTTGTGCGATTTTGTGGTTATAACGGTTATAACGGTTATAATTCTATCTGCCCAGCAAGGGGTCAGCCCATCATCTCAAGGAGCTCAATGGTTTTGATCCCACTTTCTGGGTGTTTCATGGAGGGCCAATCTCGCCCTTGGCCGCCTTGGAAAGGGAGCAACTGTTCACAAAGCTCATCCAAGCGAGAACCCAGGAGGTTAAATTGCCTGTGCCACAAGGACGTTCGGGTGACTAGGGGCCAACACAATTCCCCACCAGAAATAAGCCACATGTTCGGCTTTGTCTAAAGGCATGGTGTTGTAAAAAAAACATGTTCATGGCTGCTGGGAAGAAACTTATTTCTTTTCAATAATCCAAGTGGCAGAACTGTGGGCTGCTCCGGCCCTGGATCAACGTATGTACAGACTACAGCAGACGTTTAAGATACGTTTCCTCTCACAGGTTCTAGTCTCACTTTGAAGGGCGCCGAAAACCAAGAGGCCGGCAAGAGAGTAGGCGTTTAAGATGCGTTTCTGTTGTTTTTCTTTTCTTGGAATTGGCGGCAAGCAGTTTCAGTGCAGGCGGCAAAATGGAGTGTTGGCATAGATGGCATGCATTACCGGACATGTAGAAATTGCTAAGTGGGTGTGTCTGAAAATGGGATATACAGAATGGGCTTTTTGGAGGGAAAATGAGTGTATCCAATTGGTTTGACATTTTGGGGTTGCCCTATTTCAGACAAACTAAAAAGCAATCCTAAGTGGTCAAACTAAATACTAGATGCATCAAAGGTTTGACTGCACAGACCATAATAGATCCCATATTCCAAGCATAAACACATCATGCAATTGCCAACAACATTTACCCCTGAGCAGCCAAAAATGGGCAAAAACATGTCCGTTCTGTTGGTACCTATGAGCATGTCTCATACCAGCGGGTATAATAATAGCAATCTATTAATTATACCATGTATACCAAGGTATGTTATTGATGTTATGTTAATCTATTAACATAATAATATCAATCTATTAACATACCAGCGGGTATATTGTATGTTTGATATGTTTATTGATCAACGCATACCACGGGCAGGTTTTCGCCCCCTTCCCTCGACATCCCAGTGAAGCTACAGCTGGTTCTGCTTCAACAGCTCAGCCTGCTGATGTAGCACACGCTGCACGTTGTACTTCACGAAGCGGGGCGCTGTCTTGGAATCTACGATCCAACGGCTCAAGGGCCCTACAAACTCCTGGACGTGAGGAGTTGACTTGGGAAGTGCGGGAATGCAGCGGACACTTGCAGTTGTTTTTGGGGGATTTAGATATGTATTGAAGGTTAAGCACAAACACAGCTTAGTATGTGGGGAGTAAACACGATATCTATCATTATCATTTGTGATTTGTCACATATCCAACATGGCGTGCAACTTGCCACACCCCAAAAACAATGACACTCTCCATTTATATTTGGGGTATGATATCGCTACCGCGATTTCCAAATCTTCACTGGGTGAAAGGTGGACCCAGCAACTGATGTAAGCCTTTCAGCATGGGCATTTAGATAGTTTCACATTGGGTAATGTATGGAAACATGTTACTAGCCAAAACATGGGCATCTTTGTGTATACAGTTTTTCTCTAGAATATGGAGCATAGGCTTGATAAGGCTATAAAAAATGTGTGTAATGTCGGCAACAATCAAGAATGAGAGGCAACTTCAAATCAACGATGAAGTGCTGCTTAGAATAGCCGTTGGCTAAACACAAGTATCGGCATACATATCCAATCTACATATTGTACATCTACCTGTGTTGGAGGAACACATTCATATCGTATCTGTATATTTTATTATATGTTGGCAAACCCAGCAATAAACCCTACCTTACCCGGATTATAATTAACAACTTGGGTGCTATTTAATCCCACACAAGCTTGGGATGCTTGAGATTTGATCATGAAATCCCGAGTAGTTTCCATGGATTTTAGGGGGGCTCCCAATGATGGCACCTCCATCCCCATAAGCTCTTCATACTAGTGGGGTTTCTTAACTGAGAGTAGTATAGAAGTAGAACGGTGGTCACAGGGGTCTCATAAAGATTCCACCAATAATTTCATGAAGATCTACTTGATCTACCTTCCATATCTCTTGGCGGATGGCCATGCCATCTCATAGGGATGTCCTCCTTGTTGATGGCGCCACTCATGTCTGCATCAATCCTACAGGCAGAGCCCCAGAAGTTCGGGCCTAAGTATGGTTAATCATGTTTATGCTATAATTAGATACATATATATATATATGTCCACTTACAACTGGACCTGCAACCCCAAGTTGGTAGAACACATGAATGAGACAAATCCTTTCTCTTAGAGATGGAGTCTTTTTTTTTAAACTCACCACCCTTGGGGTTCTCAGTCACTGTGGGATTGTACCTTGCTGAGTCACTGGTGTGTAATCATGGGATATCATAATTTATAAACCAAACGCTACCAAAGCTGGGAATCGTCAGAAGTCAAGCAATTCCAGCAACCTTTCAGCGGTGAGTGGTACAAACCACATGGTTGCTGCTTAAAAGCAAATTTGATCCTTAATAACCCCTATCATTGCTGAGTCATAAACTTACCGTAAAACAGTCACCAGTCACCAGTTGAGCCTATCGCAAATTGCTGCCAGGCATCATGTGAAAGAGTTGTTCCAGGTCGGCCTGTGTGCCAGGTGGCGTATGGTCGATGTATCTGGATTTCATGGTGTTTACAATTCAACTGGTTAACAAATATAGTACCCCTGTGCCCTAGTTATGTGGGGTATTTAAATATAAACTCTAATGTATATATATATATATATATGTGTGATTGTCTAAAATTAAAATATAAATATATAAAAAATATATATATAATATTGAATGTATATATATATTAAATAAATATATATATAATAAGCATGGGTTTCAAAGCACTTACAAAGGGTGCACATCCAAGTAGTCCATGGTATACGTCATGTTTTGAACCACAAATTTAACGGAATTCCATGGTTAAATCTGGTCTGCGCCCCTGGGGATTGCTCAATGGGGTGCCCCAGAAACCAACACAAACCCGTCAGAAGCGCTTGAAGCAAAATATTTTTCACCGAACACATGGCCAGCCTGACCTATCCTACAAGTAAGATAATTTTGGGCCAGATATGCTATTAATATCTATGAGTTGATCTTACTATCGAAATCTATCGAATAGCCCTCCATGAACTGATGGCCATTTTTTTTGTTCAGTTCTTTTTGCCATGACATGCCGTTGATGAAATATTACATGGCCAAGCTGTTTAGGTTCCTCCTACAATTTCTGACCAAATCATCCAACGACTTGGCATTGTCAAGTCGACGGCTACGCCACCTCATCAATGTCCATGACTCTCCTGAGAGCTTGGAAGGATGAAGCGGAACGGCTACATCACCGGTAGACGTTGGGAGGGGACAAATGTGTGGCAAGCACATAATGGGGGCTTCATCCATGTTTATCCCAATATTGAGTGCAAGGTTTAAACATTGGCTGTTGGAGATTGGGGGAAAAGGGTTACAACCAAAGGAACAGCAACTAAAAGAGGCTGGGTTGAGAATTCACACATTGGCATTTGATCTGTCAACCAATGGTGATTTGGTGGTTTATCAACTAATTCCAGACGTCTAATCACAAACATAGACGAGTACACACGTTTATACAGCCAGTCTACACGCAGATCCATCTTGTGAAACAACACATGAAATGTGGGCTTTGACTTCGTTGTTGAGCACAGGCCCACTGGTACACAATAAACGAACAACAAGTGAACATACGACCTGCACCATTCATAGACAATTGACCTATTGTAGTCCGTGTTTCCGATATCGCCATATCAACTGACCACAGTGCAACATACCAAATCCAGTCCTGGTTTTACACTTTTCACATCCCTCCCGTGCATTCCACTCAAAAATTGGTTCAATGACAACCCATGCATGCAACTGATGTTTATCCGGTCAAAACTGGCCAAGGTCCCACATACCTTCCCTGGGTCACTGGGTCCCGTCCGAGCACCCAGCACTATCCAAGTGGCAACCTGCTCTGAAAATCCGGATCCGTTTTGGCACCATCCACCAGTTGTTCCAGCGTTAGATCTCCATTGGCTTTGGAATCCAAGCGATTGAACATCTCTTCCTGACAGTTTCTTAAAATGGGCGCTTCCCAAAGCCATGGGTTTCAATACTTAAATTGTCTAATTCAGATAATTTCGGGGTAGGAAACCTCCACATGACACTCAGCGTATTTGTCATTATTGGATTATTGGGGAGGTGATATTTCTAGAAATTTCTTAGATGTTTTGGATCAAAATAAGCCCAGGCGGTATCCCCAACAGCCAAGGTGGTACGAAAGAGCGACAGCATCCCATAGATCCCAGTGCAAATGAACAGGATCGGTCAGGGCAACCCCTTCCCGATTTCTGGCAGTGCCATTAACTTCTCACTGTTTGCTTTCTTTAGTCCCAATAGCAGTAATAATGTCTAGTAGCTACTATATGGCTATTGACATAATAACAATGATAATGAACGAAAACGATATATATATATATATAATCCTCGTCATCACTATCAAAGTCATCACTATCAAAGTCATCATCATCATCATCATCGTCATCATCATCATCATCAGCAGTCATAGCGGCTGGAGTTGGACGATTGAACTCACCAAGAATGGACATCAAGATTCATTGAGAAAACAAGTCTTGGATATCGTAAAGTGCTATACTTGACTCAACATCATCATTCAATTCCAGCAGAGTCACCGTGAAATGGCTGGAAATTGGCGAAAAATCATTTCAGCATTGAAGAACAAACATGAACAAACAGTCACAATGACCCTGACGGCACCCAAGTTCCCACCATATGGATGCTGTCGTCAAACGCCGATAGCTTAGCTTGCCACTCCCTCCCGATTCACCAGTGTTTCGATGATGACAAGGTCATCTAAGACAAGTTTCGAGATGCTTCTTGTCCTGTTCATTTTCGTGCTCCAGTTCTTCTGCCAATTGCAACAAATCTTTCTGCCGGCTCTCCGCAAAGGAGTCCACAACTACCTCAGAAGTTCGGTGAGTACATCCAGCTTCCACCGGCCCCCCCACTCCCCCCCTGCGGTGTGGGTTGGCAGGGGGGTGTCGGTTGTATAGTATATTCAGTATGCGAGTGTATATAGATATATATATATGTGTGTGTATATGTGGGTGCCCCCTTGTGGTGTGGCGGGGGAGTTGGGGGGTTTGACGGTTGATGCAGCATATGAGTAGTCTATGGCTACACTATTTGTGCTCGTTGTACATAACATACGTATAAATATAAATCATATATACACATAAATACAAATTAAAGTATATAAGTATGGATATACATAAGTATATTCATATATATGTAAATATATATGCATATATTGTATAGTTAGTCACATAAATATTACTAAGTTAAATATCTATGTATATATACACATAATTATTATATAGATAGCACGTAGGTCGTATACAGGTAGTACGTACGTGTTGTAGGAAGTATCTGGCTCTCAAATGCTGCAAATAGGGTGCAAAGGCAACGTTGTGTTTTTTTTTGCGGCGGAATGGGACCATACCACTGCGGGAGGTGCGCGGAACCGGGGACCGGGAACATAGATACACAAATCAAGTTGTTGTTCTATGGTTAGACTCAAAATGACCAGTCCAAATGATCAGTCTTTGCAGATCGAACATTCATGTTCACGCATACCTTCCTCTGACGTTTATTTTGCCTGTGGATGTTCGCATGGAGTAGCTGAGTTTACAATGTTGAAGTATATAGATGGGCCAATGCCAATGTAGAAGACTCTTGGCAAAGCTGGTCGCACTTGGCAGCATATGCTCAAACAATTGCTCATTATGACTGCCTCGCAGAAACCATGTTTGGAGACCAGGGTTCCCAATCGTCACTAACCATTCCAAAATGATTGACTGGTGGCCGCTTGAAAGAACACTCAAGAAACCAAATATCGGAACCCTTCAATTTGGAACTAATGCAAATATTCAGTGATACATTGAATATCATTGAATGATTGTTTTTCAATTTTGTTCTCACAAAACCATCAAATTCCGGCGGTCAACTAAAGATTGGGCTGGCGGATGCTAGCTTTGTTGGCTTGATCACCGAGCCACTGCAACCACCATGTTCAAAACTCCAAAAACCAGGGTGAGCAACGACCCGCCTGCAGCCATAGATGGGTTTGGACATGCTTGGGCAAATGCCGCAAACCAATGGGAAACATGTATACAAACTGGGTTTCCAGGAAGACCGAAACAATGCTTGACCCTTGGTAGGCTAAAATCTCTAAGAAAACAATGTTTGGAAGGCTGTTTGGAAGGTCAGGGCGTGTAGCTGCATGTCCCCAAAAAGATGGAAACGTGTTTCCAAGATGTTGCCACTGATAATTTACATTGTTTCCAGGTTTCTCACTTTGCTATCTATTTTGGGGCTGCTCTAACTATAGAATTCCGGTATGTTTCCCTTCATCCATTTAGATGAGAAGCACTCGGCTTCCAGCTGGCTCTTTGTATATGCTACCCCGTCCTTTGTCCCAAGAACAAATAGAAGAGTGAAGAGTATGATTCAATATGATAGAGGATGTAGACGTGAATTTGTGATATCATTGAAGGCCTCGCTATATCCGTCAAACATTCCCAGCGTGTCCAGTTTCCATTGATCAATCGACGCTTCAAACAAATACAAATCAAATATCCAAAAGTTCATAACCACTTCGTTGGACGAAGCAACATGCGCTTTCATGATTATTCCAACAAACACTTGAAGCAGAAAAGGGCTATTCCCATGTGAGGTGACCCTTCCGTTGTCTGTTTTCGCTCTAGCCATGTTTGGCTGGCCCGACTGATTCCACAAGAATCTAGGGCTCTCGGAGGTGTCCCGTCTAGAGAACACACCACGTCAAACTCAGTGACTAAACGGGTTTCTCTGAAAATTGGCCCCAAAATCTCATGGTTAATCAGGACTTTCCCCATGAAATTCATTCAAATTTGAGGAGTTAATCCCCCATTTCCAATCATTTTCAGACCCAACTCTGGCCCTCGGCCCTCCACTCTTGGCCCAGCCACAAAATATGATGGCCGTGGCCGGGTACAGCTCAATCATGGGTACTGCAATCCGCCCCCAGCTATCTCCTGCGATAACCTTGGAGGTGCCAGATGGTACAGCTCAGATCTGTTCGAATCAATCATGTGCAACTCTTTTGTGATTGTGATGGCCCATCCATATCGGTGCGCATATTCGGTGTGTGTGTGTACGTACGTAACATACCATACCATACCAAACCAAACCAAGCCAAACCAAACCAAACCATACATACATACATTACATAAATACATAACATAACATAACATTACATTACATTAAATACATTACATTACATTACATTACATTACACTACACTACACGACACTACACTACACTACATTACATACATAAATACATATGTATGTACGTACATACATACATACACACACATACATACATACATACATACGTACGTACGTACATACATACATACATACATACATACATTACATACATACATACATACATTACATTACATTACATTACATTACATTACATTACATTAGTACATACATACATACATACATGCATACATACATACATACCTACATACATACATACATACATACATTACATACATTACATACATACATACATACATACATACATACATACATACATACATACATACATTAATTACATACATACATACATACATACATACAATACATACATACGTACGTACGTACGTACATACATACATACATTACATAAATACGCAACATAACATAACATAACGTAACATTACATTAAATACATTACATTACATTACGTTACATCACATTACATTACATACATTTGATTAAATGTATGTATGTACGTACATACATACATACATAGATACATACATACATGCATGCATACATACATACATACGTATGTATGTATGTATCTATGTATCTACGTATCTATCTATGTACATATGTATGTATGTATGTATGTATGTATCTATGTATCTATGTATCTATGTATGTATGTATCTATGTATCTATGTATCTATGTATCTATGTATCTATGTATCTATGTATCTATGTATATATCTATCTATCTATCTATCTAACTATCTATCTATCTATCTATGTATGTATGTATGTATGTATATATGTACGTGCGTACGTACATACGTCGGTCGGTCGGTTGGTCGGTCGGTCTGTATGTCTGTATGTCTGTTTGTCTGTCTGTCTGTATGTATGTATATGTATGTATGGATGCACAAATGAAAGGAAGGAAGGAAGGAAGGATGGATGGATGTATGGATGTTTGGATGCAAGGATATCTATCTATCAATGTATGTATCTGTGTATCTATCTGTGTATCTGTTTATGTATCTATGTATCTATAAAAATATATATATATATCTACTCGTCTGTCTATCCATCTACCAATGTATCTATCTATGTATCTATCGGTGTATCTATGTATGCATGTATGCATGCATGCATGTATGTATATCATGCATGTATATCATGTATACATATCATGTATATAATGTAGATACTGGCAAGGTCGCAAACGATAGAAACATGAGAGCCATAACTCATGGCGTGCCATGACCACTTCGTCACTCGGATGCGGACGCGCATCTAAGTATACAAAATCATACAGTCTGCATGAACATCTAGAAAACCATGAACCAGGTTGCCAGGGTTCAATCCAAGCCGGTCTGAGTGATTTTTTTCAGCACACGGTTGGGTTGTTGCCATCAACTATACGATTTTCGTTTTTGTCTGTTACGTTGTTGTTGTTGCTGCTGTTGTTGTTGTTCTTGTTGTTGCTGTTGTTGTTGTTGTGGTTGTGTGTGTGGGTTTCCTTTGAAATGGTTCTATGAAAGGATCACTTTGAGAAACAAATGCCAGAGATTCTTTGCAACCATTCCAGGAAGGCCAAAAGGACATAGCATCTTGCGCGACAGAATTGCAAATTGTGAGTGTGGGTAGCTGTAGCTCTCCCCAGATGTTGCCTATAGCCTATATGTCTGGATAAAGAATGCAGAACAGAGAATTTGTTAGGCATGGAATCTGGCAGATTGGCATGGTCTACCTCTGTTTGAAAAGTGTGTTTACTTCCAAAGACTTAAGGAACTTGGGCCTGGTAACCTCCGGGTTGGTCTTCTTACGTGGCGCCAAGTACCTTCTGAGGGCCTGTTTGGAGTATTGTGGTTGAGCGAGTCAAGTGCCTTCTCAGGAAGTGTGTGGATAGAAAAGATTTCAATCGTAAAAAATTACCCTGTGATCCATTTGGGTGTGGGTCATGTATGGAAACTCGTTGGTTTTGACATGTTTTGACCTATCCACACATCACACCACTTCAGTTCAGGCGCCGTTTTGAAAAGTAAGAGATTCGCCCTCATCACTGAGGACGCCTGCTCAGCGCACTCTTGGCAGTCTTGAAAAGCGCGACCATCGCGAAACATCTGCTCCATCAAGGGGTGGACAAACTCGACCATAAGCATGGCCCATAACGTCATGAAGGCGAAACCTTGGAGGATGAGCACTGACATGGCATTATGATGGGTTATGGCGGTCATGGTTATCCATGACTCCATGACCTTGCTAAACCTCCAGATTGCTTTTGGGATGGTACCGATTTCACCATGTAAATAATATATAAGTGATCACAATTTTGAGGCAAGTTCCCAATAAGGCAGCGGAGGTTTACTAATCCAATGTAGACATTACATACTGAGATTGGTTTCCAGGCTGATACGCCAATACCATCCAATACCCGACAAAAAAAAACAACAGCCGGACAGTCTTATTGTCTTGCCATGTATGCACCCCTCTTCCCCAGCCAAAAAAAAACATAATCATCTACCAAACACCTGTTCACTCCTGTTTGTTGAATTCATGAAGCTGTTTGCTTTTTTTTGACTCTCGTCCAATCTTTCCAGCTTCTGCCAAGGAGCAGAATATGAACGACCACCTGGCCCAAACGACTCTCAACAATTCCGCCATGAAGCTGAAGAAAATCGCAGGGTTCTTTGTGTTTCGCTCACAAATTAGGGAAAAAGCACATAGAATCGTAGCCATGATTAAATACCAAGGCGGTGGCGGAAGTTTCAAAAATAGGAAACCTATAGCAGAGGTTGGTTGTTGTGACTCAGGGATGGCAGAGCGAAGCCACTGATGGACTGAAAGGTGCTTGATCTCTCTCTCTCTCTCTCTTTTATCTTTCTCTCTTTTTCTCTCTGTTTCTCTATCTTTCTCTGATTATCTACCTACCTACCTACTGATCTATCTGTCTATCTATATATTTATCTCTCTGTCTATCTATCTCACTATCTATCTATCTTGCTGTCTAGTGTTCTAGCTATTTGTCTATCTATGTATCGACCTATCTATCTATCTACCTATCTATCTATCTATATCTCTCTCTATCTCTCTTTCTCTCTATCTCTCTATCTCTCTATCTATCTATCTATTTATCTATCGATCTATCGATCTATCGATCTCTCGATCTATCTATCTATCTGTCTGTCTGTCTGTCTGTCTGTCTGTCTATCTCTCCGTCTATCTATCGATCAAACTGTCTCTCTATCTATTTCTCTATCTGTTCATCTGTCTATCTATCTATTATCTATCTGTCTATCTATCTATCTA
>Ga0126342_10020196_pt1 | contig 11225 bp, 9 predicted proteins | sample Cyp1metagenome_FD_92528 | JGI IMG/M metagenome (GOLD analysis project Ga0126342, IMG submission 92528) | Coral microbial communities from Lord Howe Island, Old Settlement Bay, Australia - Cyphastrea 1 metagenome | ecosystem: Host-associated > Invertebrates > Cnidaria > Coral ...
ACCAACCAGCCACCAACCAGCCACCAACCTCCAGTGCTACCCGCGGAACCTTGGCATGCGCTGCATCGTTGGCCACGACCACCTCCCAGCTCGCCTCCGCCGCACGAAGCACCGACATGGCCATCATACCGGCGCTGCCTGGGCCCAGAGTCCTCTATGGACCATGGGGATTAATTAATAAACCAGCCATAAAAAAGGGCTGGTAGACTTGGGGATGGTGCAGATAGGGTGGTTTACCATAAATTCGTTGTGTTTTTTTATTTATGTCTATAGAAGATCCTAAAAAATGCTCAAATATGTATGCGCGTGTGAAAACTGATTCTGTGGTGACAACCATGCCCAATATAGCCAATGGCCAAGTAGCATGTCATTTTTTTCAAACACCACCAAACTTGATTTGGCCGCATCCAGATGAAAATCAACATTGGTCTGAGTCTTAGGTACTAAAGCCCTCCAGCTGGTTGATTACAACCCAACTGAAATGTAACCGCTTCACTCTTTCACCGGCCAGGGCCAAGCCAAACCAGCCCTGACCCCCCTGGCCGCCCTGGCCGCCCTGGCCTTCGTATTTCCGGCCCGAGAATTCCTTCAAGCAGTACTGAGTGGGACCACCGTGCGAAACGAAGACCAGCGTCTCCTGCCGCATGCCAGCACAATGACATCAGGTGGCTTCTTGTACTCTCACCAACTGGAGAAGCCCCCATCTTTGGATCAGGGTTCTATATGTTTACCCTGCAAAATTGGGCCTTCTGAACGTGGCGATTGGAAAATTAGCACGGCTTACTGTTTTCAACAAGGTTCACATCCAGGCCCTCCAAATTCCATCAACAATGTTGAGTCATGAGGTTGCTTCCACAGAAAATGGCCTTGCCAAACCCGACAGGATCGGAATATATCAATCTGACATCCTGAGGGAATTCCGATGCGGTTGATGACTGTTGGGGAGTATGCAGTGCATGGTTTCATATGGTTTCTATACACTGTATGGGTTTCTAAGAATTCAGGAATTGCATATCTCCTGATGTTACAGTAAATCTTAAAATCCGAACCTTTCTAGGTCCTGATGTCAAGTGGGCATACGCCCCATCAGTATACCAGTGAAGAATGACCCAATCTTTATTTATCTGTTCACGTCAATTGCACAACAGCTAGCAAGTGGATCTTCACACCCCCATTCACAATTCATATCAGAAAAGAATAGGTTTCGACTCATTTCTTTGATATATTTTGCATGATAATCCCCAGCGTTATATACATGTATATATATATATATATATTATTTATTTATTTATTTATCTATTTATTTATTCATTTATTTATTTATATATATATATATATATATGTGTGTGTGTTTATTTATTGTTGAATAAGTCGTTTTTGTCGAGGATAAGTCCATTCTCATTGCTCAAATCTATGTTTTGCCACCAGTGTTAAAATATGGAAAAACCCATGGATTTTCCCATGTTCTATTTAAAAAAACATAAATGCATAAATAGATTCAATAAATTAAAAACAAATGAAATTAAATGAATAAATGAATACATATATATATACATATACATATACTACTACTACTACTACTACTACTACTACTACTACTACTACTACTACTACTACTACTACTACTACTACTACTACTACTACTACACACACACATATATATATATTAGTGTATATATATATAATTATATGTTAATGTGTCTATATATACATATTCCATTGTGAGTTTCCGTATCCCCCGCCATCTTTTCCGGCCATGCCGGGGCCCCTCCTGTGGATATCGCGCCATGCACTTCCTCACTGCCTCGGTACAACGCTCCACCACCTCCGAGTGCGTTTCGAAGTGGCCCCAGCGGTAGCCCCTGTCCTGGGCGGGCAGAGGGGATGGCTCCACAGTGGTGTATTTCGATGTATAAATAGCAAGTTTATAATGGGATTATCTACTAATAATGGTTATAATACCAATAACATAGATATAACATATATATATATATGGTTGGTGGTTGACCTACCCCTCTGAAAAATGATGGAGTGAGTAACAGTTGGGATCATGATTCCCAATATATGGAAAAATAAAAAATGTTCCAAACCACCAACCAGATATATATATATATATACATCCCTATTGGGGAAACATGGGTCAGTGGCCATTGTAATCTAACTTGGAGTTGCCTACCATATTCTAAGGGCTATGTAATAGTATGCCCCCAAAATAATTATGGCTTTATGTGGTACGGTACCTCCGGTTTAGGTACCTGAAATGGCCTCTGATCTGGAAAATCACCCAATTTTTGATAGGTAAATCATATATCAAGGCACCATTTTCCATGCGAAACTACCAGAGGATAAATCCTCCAAAATGTTTGAAAAGGAAGCTATTGCTCTGTTTTGAAAGGGTTTGATTCTTGGCAAATCATCGTTCAACCCTGGTAGTTGTGGGCAACCAGAAGATGGCCTGAAAGAGGTCCATGCATCACTATAGTGCATCTATCATATAGTGTGATTCCATGGAAATCAGGATGTGAACTGATCATGAACCGCTGGTTAACAATAACAATAATACAAACGCAATCAAATGTAGAATCAGTTTTATATCATTTTATATACAGGTATTATATTGCAGTCTGATATGCCAGATTGGGATTCACCTCCAAGCTGCCCGCACCGGCACGCAGCTCACGTAGCTCTCATCCACCCGGCTGAAACCACATTTCAGTTTCAACTCTCCGGACGTTGGGATCAGCTTTGACGCACCTTTTTGGGGCCAAGGAAAGTTAGAATTTCTTGGGATTCAACGGGGATTAAGTGATGGTTTGTAGCATGGTTTAAGCATCGACAATTGTTGATTTAATGGGATATCTAATTGTACTTAATGGGGTTGATGTTTGTAGCATGGTTTAAGCATCAACAATTGTGGATCTGAACGGGATTTAATGGGATAAACCTAATACAGCTCTGGTATAGATGGCCAGCTTAATTTGAGGGGATATATATGATATAATGTGGATATAATTGGGCATACTTGGATCTAATTTGAATAATAAGAATGGGGATGAACCAACCACTTTGTGATTCTTATGGGATATGATATAACATAATGATGTTACAACCAACAATTCCATGTGGTGCCCCACAATCCCAATACTATAGCTTTGCAAGTTGGTTTCTTCAAAGGAATTCCCAGCTTAACCTGATGCAATGATGCTCCCCACTATACTGGATATGACTGGATGGCATATGTATATATATATATTAATATACAATAATATATAATTATAAATGTAGCCCCCTAGAATCTAGAACCATCTAGAATCCTCAAATCAACAGGAGTTTGGAACACTGCTCCAATGGATGTTCATCGCCAAAACTCCTCACAAGTCCCGCCTTCCAAGGCTTCGGGCCGTAGATCTTCTTCTGCCACGGGCGTGCCACGCACCAGGCGTGGGTCACCGGTGTTGCGGCCCTGCGATGGGCCAAAGTAGGCATAGGTGGAAGCTTTGTTTGTTCTTTTGCCTCAGCATTGGGGCCAAGAAAGTCCAACGTAAAGAGTTCCAAAAGATGTGAAATTTGAAGAAATTTGATGTTTCCTTGTAAGAGCGGGAACCTTCTGTGGATATTTTCAGTTTCTAAGATAACCCCACTTGCGACTATCGCCCTGGGCCCAGGGGCTTGGCGCCCTACCCCAAACCCCCACCTGGGGCATACAGGAATGGGGCGGTCCGCCCCAGTCGCTGTTGGCGCCAGGCACTGCCCATTGCCTGGAAACTGCTCAGTAGATGGTTTCCTGGATCTGATTCAACCACTTCAGCATGTTGATCATATTGGTATTTGGAAAGGTGTGAAGACGTCAGTGGAAGATGTTCGTTACACTTCGGGAATAACCCGTGGAAGATTCAGCCATTTCAACACCCTACTTGCAGCGTGTCTAGAAACCACTGCGTCGGTCCCACCTCATCCAGTGCTCGTAGACCGATTCGGTGAGGCCCTCCTGGCATGTTGCATGGAGGTCATCTGTCGCCCGAGAGGGCGACAAAAAAACCCTTGGAACATGGGTCCCAAGTCCCAAACATTGGCAACACGAATCATGAATCAAAAACCCTTGCGAACTTCGAGGGCGAAAAAAAAAAGATTGTTTGGTGAGTTTGGCGGTCCCCCATTGCCCCCGTTCTTGGACACACCCAGGCTCTAACCTTTGTTATTTTGTGGTTGGACAAGTTGTGTGGCTTTCCGCACGAAGAACATCTCAGAACCGAGCCTCCACGTACAAGCTCTTGACAGCAAACTCATCTGCAACCTCACATCGCTGTTCTCAAAAAATGCTGAAAGCGAAAAATAAAGTGATTAGCACATTCGGAAGAAGGGTGCATCACCCCAAATGTGTATATATATATGTGTGTGTGTGTGTTTGTGTTGTATTTGTATTTATTTGTGTGCTTGTTATGCACATATCATGTACGGTATTAGTATGAGATAGTATCACATTGTAAATCATAATAGATTATGATTATATATATAATTATATATATATACCATTATATACCCGGGATATATATGAGTAGTTTGAAATACCTGAATGTGCAAAAGTGAAAGTCATCCCTTACCGTCCCTTTTGAGCCTTCCCGGAAGAACCATTCTCACATGATCTCACATGGCAACGCTTGGATAAACTTTTTTTTTCGAAACCGAAAACATATCCGCCATAAAATGATGGAATGAGATAGGCAAAGGAGATATGAAGGAGATACACAATTGAAAAAAACATCGTGAATCTGTTCAAATGTAGCTGCTGCGAATGTTACACTCACACGTGTTGACGCACATCTGAAACTAAACTGCATTTGCAACCAAACCAATGGATCCTACATCCCAAAGAAAGCCTCAGCCACAATTGCTGAGGAAGAGGAAGCCAAACCGCAAGACAACGCAGCATTTAACCAAAATGACCCCAAAGCGGTTTCATGCAAAAACCAACGTGAACGCAACATTCACGAGATCTTAGGTGAAAACGTTGGCCATCTTCTAGTGTTAATGCTGCATTGAGGTTGGCGGAAGCCTAACATAGACGACTTCAACGAAACAAAATTCCCCACCTAATTTCCGCAACCCTGGGTAAAAAGAGACGACTTTCACCTTTGCCTGTATGAAATTCCAGTCGCTGCATATCAAAAGATCACACACACATGATCAAATATTGCAAATATGGATCAGTTCACCGCTCACCCTATTTAGTCCGATTTCTGCATCAAAAATAGCTGCGATTTCTGCATGTCCAAGCAGCAAAGTTTGCCGTCTCTACAGCCCTCAGCATGGGAGAGGTGAAGATCTTTGATGGCAAAGGCAGCTGTGCTGTCTCAAGAACCTGGAACGGGATAGAGGTGCCATGGGTGGCACTTTTGCTGGTTGAGATCTTGATATTTTTTCCCAGGGGTCAGTGGGTTGATTTGAGGATGTTTGTAACTGGAAACTGGGAAACCAGTTCTGGGAAAATGCGAAGAAAGTGCTGATGAAATGCTTGGCTGCGAAAAATGTGGGAGATGCAGGGATCTTCAGACTATTGGAGGCTCTGGACTCTGTGTGGTATTCATGGATGGATGAACAAATTGACGACTTCCAACTGGGTCGTTCTTATCCTTCACTGCTTAATTTTCTTCGGGGACATTCCTTTCCATTTTTCATCATTTTTCCATATTTTTCCCCATAGTCTTGACATCTTCCAAAAAAGGTGGGCAGTTCATAGCTGAAGCCCTTGACATCCCTGGCCTGGCGCAAGCGTTTCGCCGCGCTCTGCGCTTGCTGCTGGCCGTTGGGCGCCAGCGCGGGGTCCCAGGGCCGCAGGCTTTCCTTGACCCATTGGGCACCTCGACCTGCCTGGCGCAGCCATCGGCCACTTGGATGGGACTGTTGGTAAAGCAACAAGAAACCATCCCCAATTTTAGCATAAATGGGTGCTATACATTCCTATACGACTATGGTTAAATGGGTGCTATACATTGCTATACTATAAACATCTATAAACCATCAAAATATGGCTTTACCAACATTCAGTGGTCAACCAACTTGCTGACAAGCAAAGTATGCATGATGTACAGTACTACTGAAATTGGCTTGATGTGACTTGATAAATACATATAAAATCATATAAATACACTATACTGGGATTGTACTGAAGCACGACCCGCCTACTGCCCAGCTGATGCCTTCTGTGCGATGTAATCCTCTCGCTCACCGTGGCGCAGGAGCACCATGGTGCTGGGCTGCCGCTGGGCGAACTTGGCCAAGCCGCTGAAGCAGCAGCATTGGCTCATGGCCAGCAGCACCAAGCCCAAGAACCGGGGCATATACCAAGGTCCTACAGGATTTTGTAAAAATCCGATGCGGGCTGCGGGGACATGTTGAAAATACTCGCTGATCTGGGCAAGGACCGGTCGAGTCTGATCTCATCTGATCCCATCTCCCTTTGGCTTTCGTGATGGCACACTCGCCATTTTGCTCTCTGTCCTGAAACAACCTTCAATGTCACTGACTCCTAGGACTGAGAACGGTGACCTGGTTACCCTGACGCTGCTATGATTTGCAGCAGGCTCATTACACCGCTAGTATGCTGAAATCTTTCTGCTTGATAGGCTCAATCTGCTGCGGCTCATCTCCTGCTTGCAGGTTCCACAAAACAGCATAAAACAGCTACTTGGGCTTCACTGAACCGTGTGCCGACTGAACCGCCAATCTTTTTAAGCCACAGCGGTGCAGGATCCGCCACCTGGCTGAGCCAGTGCCCCAAAGCTTCCCAGTCATCAACGGCACTTTTTGGGGAAGTGGCAACTAGGCACCTATAGTACTAGGATGTGTTAATATGTGTTCTAATAATTATATATCATCATATAGGGTCTATGATGTCTATGATGATCAAGACTACCATTGGTTTTCGCCAAGCACACGGGCAGCTGAGGCAACTTGCATTTTGAGGATTATCACATTGAAATGGCTGCCACTTGTAGGCTACTGGGTGGGCTCTGGGCCATGATGAAGCCATCCAAATGATCCGATCAGTTACACTCGTTAGAAGGGTGAGGCAACCGTGATTCTGCGGGAGAACGCTGCCCAACATCCGTCAACATCCCATCAAAAACATCTTTTTGGGAAACATCGGCACCAAGACATTGTGTCCAAATGCATCCAAATGCGCTCCGAGCCCACTTTTTTCTCCAAAGATCCGCGAAAACAGGGGAAGGTCTTGAGCTGCTCCAGCATCACAGGCAGCACCTCCAGCACCTCCGGCACTGTCTCCTGCAGCCGCGGCGCCACCCTCACGCTGTTGGACAGCTCCTGTGGCGTCATCTGGGCAGCGGCTGCTGGTAGCCGCTGCAGGATCTGCTGCAGCATCCCAGGCACCCAGGCAGCACCCTGTGGATGGTGCTGCAACTGGGCACAGGACCAGAAGCAGTTGGAAAGTGCTTGGGAGTTCATCTGCTGAACCTTCAAGGGTAGTTGATCTGCCAAGACTGGAAGGATTTGAAGCACCAAGGGTTTCACCTCATACAGCTGAGCGGTGGCCAGCAGGCAATTCGACAGCTCCTGCGGTTTCAAATTCTCTGCTTCACTGGGCATGCGTTCAACCAGCCCCGGCACCACCCTGAGAACACCCGCATCCACCTCTTGCAATTGGGCAGCTGCCCACAAGCAATTCGTGAGCGCTTGAGGAATCATGTCTCCTGCCTTCTTAGGAATCTCTGCTACGATGGCCGGCAGCACCTTCAGCACTTCTTCTGCAGCATCCTGGAGTTTGGCTGCTGCGCAGAAACAGTTCGAAAGGGCTTGTGGGACCATGTCCTTGGCCTTTGATGGTATCTCCGAGGAAATGGCGGGCACCAGTTTGAGCACTGAAGGCTCGACTTCTTGGAGCTGCGCTGATGCCCACAAGCAGTTGGACAGGTGCTGGGTGTTCATGCCACGCACTTGGCTGGGAAGGACTTCCACCAAAGCAGGTAGCAGACCCTTCGGCAGCATTGGATCCATTTCCGACAAGTGCACCACTGCCCAAAGGATGTTGGCACCCTCCCGGCAACCCAGCTGATTCCCGCAGATCATCTTCCTCACCCTCCCCTGCAGTCTAGATAGCACACAGCTATCCCATGTACCCTCCAGTCGTCGCCATCCCCTCCTCTTCATGGCCGTCAAAGCGGTGTACGCCGCCGAGGCGTGAACCTTGTTGAAGGTCTGGCTATCCATGGTCTTGTCCAAGATGGCCAGCAGCTTCTTGGCTGACTTGGCTCCTTTGATCTTGGAGGTCAGGATCTTCCCCTCCGACTCTGAACTGCGCTTCCCCGGAGGGCGCTGAACCAGGGCCGTGGCTGAGGAGAGCACATGGTGCAGCTGGGAGAGAGCAATGCACATGGTCCAAAGGAACCACAGGGGCACCAGCCATCGCATGGACCGAGGGCAACTGGAGTTTCTGGTTTGGTCTTTTCTACTTTTGCACAGTCAGCTAGTGTGTTTATTCTCTGTTCTGTGTAACCCCGAAGGACAACCCAACAGGCACTCCAGAATTTAGAAGGTGCAAACCATGGTTAGTGGTTTCTTAAACTTGCTGCCTTCAAATCAGCCCGGGAATCTTGTCTGAAGAGGCTTCAGTCACCTGGGTGCCCTCAAAGGAGCCATCTTGATGGAATTGTTATTGCATGACTCTCAAATGGTTGACGGGTTCCATCACGACAAAATTACAATGCAAATCATGTGGCTTCCATCGAAAAAAGGAATAGAAATCCGCGGAAACCTCTCTTTGCAAATCATCCAAACTACCTCAAGTACTGCAACAACCGTGTGCTCTCGTAACATGTCACCTGGCGATTTGAGATTGATTGGTCTGATGTTTCCATCTAAATCTGCTGGTCACACCAAACAGCAAAATAGTCAAAATATAGCAAAAGGCTGCATCCCAACAAGCCATAGAAGCTGTATGCCGTACACCCGCTCTGGACCCGCACTCCCAGCTTAAAGTGGCACTTGGATACTATTCCACATCCAGTAATCCAGTAGTACATTCAGTGAGGCACAAGTTTTTTCCCGTCACATCTCTAAGCTCCACCTGCCTGTGGTCAGACTAAGCATTATTTGCTTCCATCGCGCCCTGGCTGAGGCTTGAAGGAAGGAGAAACGGTCAACAAAATTGACAAAGCTGGGCAGTTTCTCGTGTGGGTATGGCTGGAAATGGGGCGTGCACCTGGATTGCAACCTTAATGGGGGCAATTACATACAAACACTATTGATAAAATACCATTTCGAGACATGCCATGTGAATGTAGGATAGGTAAGGAAATCTGTTAACGTTGCATCTTTTCTGATTCTTTTGCGAATCATTCAAGAATTAAATGGGGTGTGGCAGGATGATGATTCAAGATGTTCAAAGACACAAGGTAAAATTGACCAGAAAAAGTTTGGTGAAAACATTGGATTCCTTGCGCCTTTGTGAGATTTGTGAGGGGTTGCCAAGAGATCTTCACATGAGATTTCCTCCACTCCGAAACTGCAGGCTTCTTCCACCTTTCACCGTAATGGCTGACTGAAACCCGGTAATGAAAACATCAAATCAGGGCTGGTGAGGCACGTCTGAAATCGCTAGGACAATCTTTGGATCCTTTGGGACTGTTTATGTTTAAACTTCTCAAAATGTATCAAAATGTGGCATAAACTCGCATGCCAGAATGCCCACCTAAATGCTCTGCTCAGGATTATGCGCGCACATTTTTGCAGGATACGCTTCCCATCTCAGCTACTCACTGGCCTCCAACTCCTCTGGTTCCTCCGACTCCTCCTGCCACTCCCAGGAGCCTAGCTGGCTCCTCTCAACCTTCTCATCTGTGAAGCCCCTCTTGTTGATTTCGGTGAGCAAGAGCTCCTCAAAATCCATGAGTTCCGGCTCCAAAACCTGGAAGGACCAGGCCAGGACGCACAGCCCCCAGTCAGGTAGCTTTGAGACCTTCGTCTTGGACCCTAAGTGCTGCGCCACAGCCAGCAGCAAGTCATGTTGGACACCCAGGCGAGCACAGGCCCACACCACGGTGGGCACTGCGATGTGCAGATCAGAAGTGCTCGTCATGCTGGGCAGCATCTCCTTCAAGCGATTAGCCGCCAGCAGCACGAAACCTCTCCTGAAGCTCCACCCCGTCTTGGGATGGAGAGATATGAAGCCCCACTGAGAAGTAGGAGACACTTTGTGATAATCATTTGGAAAGCACATGTCGAATATTATTTGAAACCACCAGTGCCAACCAGCCACCAGTTCCACTACAGCTACCATATATTAGGATCATCGCACCGGAAGCGGGGCTGCAAAAAAAATGAATTGGCCTATTTCGCAAATACAGTGGTCTGGCCTAGAACCTGCCTCCACCCTCATCTTATGAAATGCAATTGAAATGCATCAATGGCCATGTTTCTGTAAATTCAGATTGGAATAATGTTGAGACATGTTGAGACATATCCAACACAAATCCCACTGATAGCCCCAAAGATTTGCATCACTCTACAGACAAGTCTCCGGCCATCCTCAGTCAGCAATACTGGTTTCACCAACTCTGGGAGCGAATCTTGCAGAAAGATCAGTGCGGACAGACAGTTTGAAAGCACCTGGGACTCCCGAGAATCCCGAGAATCCCGAGAATCCGGGGCGGGGTTGCTCCAAACACCCCAGGTACAAAATGGTAGAAATATAAAAATCGAATATCCAATTTCCCCCCCTTGTGGCTATCATTCACCCACAATGGGTGAATGAGCAACCCTTGGCTATATAAGCTCTGGGGGACATGCTCATAATGATCATAATGATAACTTACATCATTATATATATATATATAAATGAATATATATATATACGTATATATATAGTAGGATTATCTGACTGCACTATCCAGTGCTATCCTCTTACATTGTTCTGGTGGTGGACTCACCGAGATGATGAAGATTTGGACCAGCAGGTCCCGGTGTCATCTATGCAGATGAATGAAAAATAAAACTGTTTGGGGACTATTCTGCGGAAAAAAAAAAAAACATCATTCCAGTGACGTCGCAGTGAGATCATTGTGATTTAATCCAGAATCTACATAAGAGGCCTTCTCAAGGCCAACGTCGGATTCGGAAACTTCAGCGTCGGATTCGGAAACTCCCAGGCCCTCGGATTCGGAAACTCCCTCCCCCCCGGATTCGGAAACTTTAGCGTCGGATTCGGAAAC
>Ga0126342_10020197_pt1 | contig 11224 bp, 11 predicted proteins | sample Cyp1metagenome_FD_92528 | JGI IMG/M metagenome (GOLD analysis project Ga0126342, IMG submission 92528) | Coral microbial communities from Lord Howe Island, Old Settlement Bay, Australia - Cyphastrea 1 metagenome | ecosystem: Host-associated > Invertebrates > Cnidaria > Coral ...
AGGATTAAAAGGATTAAATCATTTAATTCTTCAAATCCTCTCAATTATCCAAAAGGCTCTAAAAATTATCAGAATTAACCGGAACAAAATGGTACCTAAAGGTCTCTCGATCATATATATATACACGTATAGTGGTCATTGTCCCTTTCTTCTTATTTGCAAATCGTACACGAACATTTTGCAAGTTGAGTCTGTCAACCATGTTTTGCAATTGAACAGTACAGTCTAGACTCCAGTCATTCTCAACATGTGAGATCATCATGATGCTGAACTGTAGGTGAACGGGTTTTTTTCTTTCCGTGCTTTCTGTTTACTAATGCGAAGATCTGAGACATGCACATTGGATGCTAAACTCACAAGGTCAATCGGCAGATTGCAGCTATCATCGAAAAACATTTTCCAGCCGAGATCCTTGGCACGGAATCTGTCGTGAAGGTTTGGTGATAAGTCTCTCGTCAGTAACTGTAAACATTATCCTGCAAATTATTATATTCATTTGTAGGTCACTGTAGGTTACTTGGAAATCCAGGGTTTCATGCCTCGGCACACCTTATGTTTTTGGCCAGTCTTGAAGAGACTAATCCAATCCAGGCATGACACTGACCGGGAGGCACTTTCGCTGCACATTTTGCTTTAAGCCAAATGTATTGTACTGTGTACGGGCACATAATGACAGGAAGACACATATTGTGCCACCGCCACTGCCACCACCACTGCCATGTTGTGCTACGTGCCAAGGAGTCGAGAGCGGCAAGCTCAGATCGCTATGGCCGAGGCTGAGGCCACCGGAGCACCTGGTGGAGCACCCGGCGGAGCACCCGGCGGAGCACCTGCACCAGTTGTGCCACAGCAGCGGTTTCACAAAGTTTCACAAACTGAGAAAGTGTCCAAAAGTTGGCCAAACTGATGCAGAAAAACTCAGAGATATACTCAGAGAGACATTTGGGACACTCCTGGTATCTCTCATTCATGACTTTGTGCCAAGATATCCAAGATGTACCATTCCTTGGTGTTGCTTTCACTTGTTTTCCCATGCTTTCCTGGTGTTTGCCATACGAAGGTGCCAATCTTTATTTGTTCAATGGCTATGCCGGCAGTTCCTTGCCTGCCTTTGCCTCCGATCGGAAACTTTCAACTTTCAAAGGTTGCCCGTGGCAACACAAAAGAAGGAGGATAAAAGGTTATAGTCTATAAAGATCTATAGAGTAAAGAATAAGACTTTCAGATTTGCCACCATTTTGATACGCTTGCGGGATTCAGGGCCAGTCTTCGTTGAGGTAGCTTGCCCATTGCACATCTTCGAGCCGCGATACAGGCTGAACAGACTGAACAGATGCGCCAGTTTTGAGGGATGGCCAGGCGAAGGAAGACACTTTTGAAACATCTTGAAACATCTTGAAACATCTTGAAACATCTTGAAACATCTTGAAACTTAAAACTATTCAAGTGAAAACCTCTGAAGATAGCGAAAACATTGAGGCTGGACATCCGGTTTTTGTCTCTACATTTTTTGTCTCTGCAAGGATTACAACTACAATAAACATTGTGTGAATGAGTCATGTTAATACAAGTTGAACAAAGTTTCATGACAAGTTGAACAAAGGTTGATGGGCTGCTGCTGGTTAAATGCATTTGTCCCCACCTTTGACAGTGCAGTCCTCACCTCATGCACTGCATTGACGGCCTTCATTAGGAACTTGTTTTTTCTCTTGTCCTGTCTTGGTGAGGCTCATGATGCGTCGATGTATTGACTCCGGGCAACGACAATTTGGCATGTGCACGGCGGCCGAAGATTTGAACATTTGGAAGTCGCGCATCGGGTTTGCTCTTGTGCCACTGCAGAATGCGGCAGTAGATTGGTGGATAAACAGTGGATATATACTGGATATGTGTATGTCAGATACTCTCAGACACGACACAGCTGCACAGACCAAGAAATGCGAATGCAAATGCTACTATTCGGGACCCTGTCTCAAAATCAAGGGCCAAGATGGTTCACATTCACAACTTACATGTTTCTCTTTTTCATATCTTCCAATTTCAGAAAGGATAGCTACTAAATATCATTAACGGATATATTCACTTAATTATTATTGTAAGTACTACCACCCTCATGAGTGCATGCGTGCAAGTTAAATCTAATTGAGAGAACAATAGATACATTGTTGAATAAAATTTGCTTGTAGCAAACGGTTAACATGAAGGTGTAAAGAAACAGTCCTTTTTCAAGACCCGTGATTTGTCTGGGAAAATTTCCTTTGAGATTTGAGGCTTATTTCCTGGTGCTCAGTCAGGGAGCCCAAGTTTGCCTGATCTAATTTTTGGCGGGTGACTGTGCGGTTTCAAATGCTTTACAACTTATCTTCCAAGGACAGAGCTCCTGTTGAAATTTGAAGTTGGACATCGGACATCAAGGCATTTGTTTGACGATTTTAACTTTTTAGATCTGATTGTAGGGCTTCGCACACTGGCGGGTTGCTGTTGCCTGGAATGTCTCCCGCTTCTGCTTCTGTTTGTATGCTTCCTGCTTGCTTCTCTTTCTTCCCTTGCTGCTCGCTGCTTGTAATCTCTTCCCTTGCTGTTGGCACGGGTCGTCGGATTAATCATACCTCCATAATCATCCATAATCTCCATAATCTGCATAGGTCTCTTTTACTCTTGTGCAATCTTGGCTGCTTGACGCCCTGAGATTTGGCACAATGCTCCATATTAAGAGCTTCAAGCAGCCAGCGGCTCAATGCGGCTCAGGGCCAACATTGGAGATGTTTGAGATGCAGAAAAATTAAAATTAGTATCCGAGAAATTCAAACATCGAGAGCAATGAATCAAGGCGATGTAAGTTGCAGCAAGTAAAGTTCATGCTTGTCACTCCTAAATCCACAGCCTCAACAATAAGCACCGAAGGTGCTGTCACACGTTTTGAAGAATTTTGAAGATCAGTTTATCGTTTGGCAAAGTCTCACGGGGGAATAAAAGTGGAACATGAATGAAAATGCTCTGAAGATCTCTGAAGTTTTGAGGTTGCAAGATGGCCGTTCCCAAATCAAGACGATTGGCACGCGGCGATTCGAGGCTGGGTTTGGAATTGCGACGCGTGTTCCCATCCTTGCCTTGGAAAGCAGATTTTGCGCATTTTGGGAAGAACATGTCTTTTCCCGATGGACTTTTTCCAAAGAAATTACACAGCCTCAGTCCGCGCTGTTTGTCAGCGCTTTCTTTTAGGGAATTCTAGGTTAATTACTAGTTCTTTCTGGCTTTTGTGGCATTTTTTTTGACATGCTCATTGAAGGTGACGAGGCAAATATTGCAAGCGCTTGACTTCCCACTATGTTTACGAGCCAGGAAAAGACATTTTAGCTCGAGGTTGAGGTGAAAGAAAATAGCACCCAAACGAGAGCCGCACAGATGATATGCCATTTGGATCGATTTGCCATCAATTGGCCAGTTGTGATGATCAATGCTTACCATATGACAGGTGCTAGAATGGGGTGAGAAAGACGGTGGCCTGCCTTAGTTCCATACCTTGAAGGTGTTGCGACAAAAGAACCAGAATCGAGAAAGCCAGTTCGTCCTGATTTGCTTTGCGCATCCCAAAATCTGTGTTGGAATGCCAATTTCCATCAGTTTACAATTCCTTTCTAAAAGATACCCAGACTGCAGAGGAGGGAGACATTCGGCTTTCCCTCTGCAATATCCTTGTGGACATTTTGAGGTTGATTCGGGCGCGTAGATACCAAATCACATGTTTTAAATTGTTTGGTTTTGATCGATTCCAAATGGGCAAGTCGTGAAAAATCACAATATCCTGTCACTCACTGACCGTGTGATGTATTTTGTGTACTTCGCTTTGCTAAGGCTATGCCACTGGCTGTGTGCGTTGGGTTGAGGACACCAAGGCCACGGACAACACCGAGGCATTGGCGTGTGAAAGTGTGAAAACCTAGGCGAAATCATGTGACCGATGTGACCTTTACAAAGTGTGAAGTCTTCTTACACTTTTTAGGGCTTTGGATTTTGCATGATTTTGCATAATTCTTCGACATCAGATATCAGCTCTTATCAGCTGTTGTCAGCTGTTTTCAGCTGTTTTTCCAAATGGTTCAAAGATGTTCAAAGTTTTTGTTTCAGACGTGTCAGCTACGGAATTTGTCACTCCGTTTGGACTCCGTTTGCCCCAGGGGCCCACGACTGCAGCAGTGCGCCTTCGCAAGGCGGTGGATTCATTGCTGCAAAAGGTGCCGGCGCAGGTGGGGCCACCGGGGCCATGTGATGCGTCAAAGAAAAGGATCGAAGATGTTCGAAGAGGTTCGAGGACATTCGAAGTTCGAATCAAGAAAACTAATCCTAACTAAAACTAGATCGCAGGAACTTGAGAGAACTTGAGCTTCTCAGAATTGGGTGACGTCAGGATCGAGCAGCATTGGAGGAACAGAAACTTGGCTGCGGTGATAGGATCTACCGGATATGACAGCACTGAATTCTTCAGATTTCTTCATGCCTTCTGCTCCTTCAACCGGTTCAACCTAATCGAGCAAAATATTTTTTGGCGTTGTGAACTGTTGCTGACCTTGGAAAGTCGATGAAGGTTGTGTCCAGTGAAAGCCCAAGATGTTACAAGATGTTCATGGCTTAGTTTGACTCTGAGGCTTGGTCCCACACCATGCACCGATGGCTCTATACTTGGGGAAAGACCGGTGTGGCACAAAACAAGACATGCAGAAGACATGCAGAAGGAATGCAGAATCAGGCAAAGTAATGAAGAAGTGTGGCCAAATGATTCGTTGGAAGTCCAGGGAAGTCCCCTCAAATGACAGGCTCAGAAGCACCCAGGGATATTGGATACAGACGAACACAGGTGGATACAGATGGATAGAGGATCCAAAAGGCTGCTCTTTCCTTTCCGATCTTTCCACGTCTCATTTCAGTGTCTTGACACCTGGCACTTTGACCGAATCTTGTCTGAGGTTCTGATGGGCCGAACTGCCCAAACTTTGTCTTTTGGTGCATGGGTTCTTTTGCAGCATTGGTTTTGGGTCTGTTTTTCTTTCACCTCAAGGCGCAGAGTCGATGGTATTTCTTACTTTTTACATCTGATACAGACATGATATCAATATATATCAATGATTTTTTGTTTCTTATTATGAATGCCAATTTTTGAAGATGCGAGCGGTAGACTCGAATGTGAAGTGGAAAGAAACCATCGTGAAAACCCCGTGAAAGTCTATCAACTGCTCAGCGGTAGCAAAAGCATCAAAGAAGGGTTTGCGGAAGCACCAAGCAGGACCGAGCAGCTAAGCAGGACCAAGCAGGAAGCAAGAAATGAAATGACAGACCCGTTTTGAACTGTTTTAAAAACTTGTGTGCCAAGGCTTGGCCGATTTGCCACCTCGCATTTGCTACGAGCTGTGCTTTGGTGCGAGCTTCAGGGAGGATGCAGAGAAACGGCGTGGGCACCTGGCCAATGTTGAAAAACTAGAAATTTATGTTTGTTTGGCTTGTGTTTTTTGCATGGCAAGCTGTCATGAAATGATTATGGAGGATACACTATTGGCCCGTGGGTTTAAGTCTCCAAGAAAGATTGATGCTCTCCTGACTGGTGGAAACTAAGGCTGACGACGATGCTTGACATCTTCGATTCTTGGATTTCGCTCGGAGTCAAATCTTAGTGCTTTGCGCATCTTTGCGCAGTGCGCAGCAGACCCGGCATCATCCGACATCCAACACATCCAACATCCGACAAGAGAGAGAGTCCTGCTGCCTCGATTTGGCCGGAAACTGTGCGTTTTTTATTTTCGGTTTTTCTTATTCGGTTCTTATTCCATCTTCCAGAATTTTCAAAAGCTACACTGCAGCTACACTGTTTCCTTTTCGTGCTTGGCACCACTGTTGCTAGCAGGAAAGCCAGCAATTGTCCGGCTTCATTTCACACAAGTGCAAGATGGACTTAGTGACCTCTGTTTTCCTTTGTTTTCAATCCCCGGAATGCGAGGAGAAGAAGATCCGTGCCAGACGTGATGACCAAGCAGATCAAACTGAGTGAACCCAATGAGATGCAAAGGAGTGAGCTGTGAAGATTGTGAATTGTGGGGCTAAAATGAGCTATGTCAGCTATGTAAGAATGCGAGTCACAGACTTCAATTGCTGTACAGCAGAGCGCCAAAGCTCCCTTTGCAGGAAGAGTGACCACCAGAGTGTCACGGCGGGAATCAAATGGTCAGAGAAAGCGCGCGAGAGAGAGAGAGAGAGAGAGTGAGAGTGAGAGTGAGAGTGAGAGTGCGTGTAAGTAAGTAAGTAAGTGAGTGAGTGAGTGAGTGAGTGAGTGAGAAAGTTGCAAAGTGTTTCACACGACTCTCTCAATGTATTCAGATTGAATTTGCCGAGTTGTTTGCCAGTTGTTTCTTTGATTTGTAAAGGTCAGAATGCTATCCATGGCGCTCGGTCGGGTTGGGGACACGGTTTTTGTTTCGATTTGTCTTTGCGACAGGACATTCGACATTCATGAAAAAATAGAAAAGGGTTCCAGGCGACAGAGAAATTCTGATCAGGTCTGTTCTACCGTGTTCTACCGTGTTCTACCGTGTTCTACCTCCTTTTGTTTAATGTACTTTAATGTCTAGGATCCTATGATTGGGCACCTCAATTACATAGTTTTACTACACCATCAGCCGAGAATAGACCAGTGCAGCATGCATTTGTAGAACTTGAGATGCCTTGAGGCTTTCATGAATTGAACCTGTCATACTCCGAGGTTTGTGGCCCGAAAATGTTTTGAGAGTTGCGGAGTGCGATATGCAGTCCAGGTGTCCATAGATGTAGTTGTAGGCATTTGTGTCATTTGCTCAAGATGGCTAGAACTTTACACTGCTTACTGTGCAAAGAAAAGCGTTGACCTCACCACCACTTTGTTTGATACTGAGAACGCACTAGAGATTGAGCAAATGGCCGATTGGCGAATTGTTTTGAAACCTCTGATACTGAGATTCTTGGCGCAGGTCAATTCATTTCGATATATTTCAATACATTGATGGGTTTGGCATTGAGGCTTTGCACTGGTGTTTGCGGGTGCCCAAGGCTGTGTTTGTACAGCGGCAATCAGAGATGTACAGCCAGACTTAGCTGATATGGTGATATGGATTTACATGGGCTATACGGGCTATGTCTTTGCAGCCCGCAATGCAAAGACAATCTATCCGATTCCTTGAAGCTCTCACAAGTTCTGGCTCTGGTTTCTAACTCTCAGCGCAAACAGTAGAGACATGTAGAGACTATGGGGCCAAGAGAAAACTGTTTCTGAGGGACTTGCTTTGAACTGCTTTGACTTGCTTTGAATTTCATTTTCGACCCAAGAGGTCCTTTAGATGGCACCGACGGTGATAGCGCCATTGCAGTGTGGATGTCCATTCGTGTGGAAAGAATTGTGCCTTCTGAGATGCGCCGCATGGATGCTTGTAGAGATAGCAAGGTTTCAGCAGGCTGCAAACGGGTTCATGACATTTCATGAAATGCTGGCGGAAGATTGTGAAAGGATGTGAAAGGCTTTGCAAAGCCGTGGGGATTATGGTTCTTGTTGACGAAACAATTTCTTTCAGAGCCTTTCGGCTTCGTCAGTGCCAGTGCTCTTTCGAAAACATCAAACTCATCAAACTCATCAAACTCATCAAACATATCAATTTCCAGCCCACAAGGCTTTGGATAACGAAATCGGCATTGAGGCCATGCCACTTCGATTGCAGTCTATGACACATACCCACGCGCACACACACACAGAAGCGTGAATAAATAGCCTAGGTATCAAGGTCCCATGAGAGGATACCAAAGGATGTCGAGAGAATGTCTTCTTGCGATGTCACAGGTCTGTCATATGGGACTGCAAGTTGGTGGATGAACAATCCCAGAGGCAAGATAGCGAAAGCGATAGCTAAGCCTAGCGCAAAATGCCAAAATGCCAATCCAGAGTGCCTTTCCAACAGATCTCCAGCAAAGCATATCTGGAGAGCCATGGAAGAGTCAGGCGGCAGGGTGCTGTGAATATGAAAGGATAGAAACCTTTAAGCTATTCGAATAAGCAAATTGAATTTCAAGGTTCAAAGCTGCCAAAGAATTCAATACCGCGAAATGAAACGATGGTTCGTTTGGTCAAACTTTGTACGACTTGAATGTGTGTTGTTGTGATGTTGAGATACTTCTTGGTCCGGGCCAACCATGTCAGACAGGCTGAGAGGGTTCTGGAAAGAATCCCAGATGGTCAAAAAGACTAGAAGTAGCAGGCTCGGGCCGCATGTGCGATGCTGTGAATCCGCTGGAGCAATGGCATTCTAAACCACACAAGAGGTTAAACCGAGTTAAACCGAGCTAAACCGAGCTAAACCCTTATTTTTCACACAGCGTGTATTGATCGTCCCAGTGTTCAGTGACACTCATTGATTGGGGCTCTTTGAAGGTTGAGGCCGTTGTGGAGGAATGAGTTGGCCGTAGTTGTCCTTGGCCAATTCGCATCTCTTATCTTTTGCTCCCCTTTCGAAGCACCATGGGTTCTTCGATTCGACTTGCCCAGGAACGACGGGTGGTATGATCAGCTGCAGGTTGGGTGTTGGCGGCTTTTTGAAGCGACCAATTTGCATGTGTCCTGTAGGGACATGGAGATGCATCTCCAGATGATTCCTAAGCCACCTAGCATGTAGATGGTGTAGATGCGTTCCTGTTCCAGGGTAAAGTTGGTCTTGCAGGTTCATACTGTAGAACATTTCAAGGATGTCAAACTGATCAATGCTACCCAAATGAGGACTTCCATTGCTTGCTGTGCCGCGACAATGCTTCTACTGCTTCCAGTGATTCTAATGCTTCAAGGCTGCCATCTTGGAGCTTATCACTTGTCGTTTGGGCCTTGGACTTTTGTCGAGATCTTGGGGCATTCGTGCCATCCTCTCTGAGCGAATGCTGAATCTTTCTGATTCTTCCTGATGTTTGATATATTTGTATATATTTGTTTGTTATATATATATATATCTTTTTATTTGCCAAACTCTAAAAGCACTGCGATTTGCTCAGCGCAAGGTGATGTCGGGGATTCCGTTGATGATGGTGAAGTGGGCCATGAGCGACGCCCGCTTAGCAGCTGGTGGGTTTGGATCTCAGGTCACGGTGGCTCGTGGAATGGCATAATTTTTTGAAATGGCTTACAAAAATCCACGAGCTCATTTGGAAATATTGGAATGCGAAGATGATGATGCTGGGGAGACGAGTTGACAGGGGCAGGGGACGAACACAACGTGATGCACTGCTGAGAGATGTGGAATCGAGGAGTGTGCAGAGGGCGACTGTGGCCGGCGCCTCACAACTGACCCGAGATTGGAGAAGTTAGAAGTGTGACTTTCAGCTTTCAGCGGTCTAGGCGCAGCCACGAAAATTGTGGGGCTGCTACTGTAGGATAAAGGGGGCTCAGGATTTCCTTCAGACATTTCCGGATTGATACAATGTATACATGACATTATGTAATCAATATATAACTATATAACAATCTAATATAATTCGAATATACAATGATCTACATATACATATACATATATATATATATATACATATGTACATATATATGTGTATATATAAATATATCTAGACTCTTAAAGAAGCTACATCGGGTGACCTGGTCATATTTGGCTTGCAACAATGACAAGGGCATGAACAGTGCACCAATGTGCACCCAGGGAAACATGCACATCAGCCACTTGTGCCTTTGCTTCTTTGCGCTAGACGCGAATCCAGCGCAGCGTCTCCTTTCATGGCACTGGGAACCAACTGTCCTCTTGTCGGTCCGAGTTCCTCTCTCGGCAGTCCATATCAGCAAGGCTTTGTGAGTCCCAATGTCTCTTGATTTGAAGAGAAGAGGCCACTGCAGGCATGATATTTCTGGGCTGCAAATGGTACTGTTTCCCTTTGATTTTTCTTGCCTTGTGGTCTTGAGACTCGCAAACCACAACAGTTGAACTTTGCAGCTTTCCAAAGTTGGCCATGCCTTCAGCGCCTTTTGCGATTTTGGATTCTATTGGATTCTTTTGCATTCTTGTAGTTTCTTTCAGATTCTTTTGGATCCTTTTGGCAAGCCAAAGGGCTCTTGTCATAGGTTGGGTGCTCGGTGGCGGCGAACTTCTCAGCATCCTGTCTCCAGGGTCCTGTGCAGGGTGCACAAGGTGCTGTGCAAGGTGCTTGCTGTGCAAGGTGCTTGCTGTGCAAGGTGCTTGCTGTGCAAGGTGATGTGCAGGGTGTTGTCCAGGTTTTGAGGGCTGTCCTTGTGCAAGGGTGTGATCTCACGGGCGTTTTAAAGAGCAAAGACATTTGTGCAAGTTTGTGGCGAGTTGATTTGGAACATTTTCTCAAGCTGCTGGAGTCTATGCTGGTGTTATGGTTTCGTTCGTTTCCAGCACATACCCTTATAGCTCAGTCTGGGAGCTTTTTTTCAAGCACATGTCTTGGATCTTCGGTCATTCCACTGGTGAACAGCATTTCGGAAATTTGCACGGTTCAAGTTGTTATTGCTAACGTTGACCAGGATCAAAAAGATCCTGCTTCCAGGGTTCCAACAAGCAGAGTTCGTAGACATGATCCACTTTGAGCTTTGTCTCTCTTTGTTTTATTCAGGTTAGCGTCTTGGCACTGAGGATTGGAACTGGAAGAACGGAGGCGTTCCAGACATGTCATAAAGCACCGACCTGCAGATACCTCAGAGGCGATGGGTTCTACGGGGGGGCTGAAAGGTAGAAAAAGGTAGAAAAAGGTAGAAATAGTTTTGATATATTTTGATCGGACGTAGTTGCAACATGTTGCAACTTGAAATCCCGACAGTTGCCAGGGCATGTCATGTCTTTGACTTTGATATTCGTCTGCCAGGTTTCCACCTTAGAATGGAGCAGATTGGATGCCTTTGAGGCAGGTACAAACATGTACAAGCATGTACAAGCTTGGATAAACTGCCGTGACGTAATGTAATGTAATGCAATGCAATGTATTGTAAGGTTATGTAGTGTTATGTAACGCAATGTAATGCAATGTAATGTTACGCACAGACGCAGACATTAACATTGAGGATGTCTTGTTGTTGAATAAGATACACTCCTGGAAACAAACGTAACTCCCGAAACTGAGAAACGAAAACCGGGGTCTACGTTTATTTGTAAAAAGCGACTTTTGCAAGAGCAAAAAACAAACCACTTCCGCTCACTAAGATAGA
>Ga0126342_10020198_pt1 | contig 11223 bp, 9 predicted proteins | sample Cyp1metagenome_FD_92528 | JGI IMG/M metagenome (GOLD analysis project Ga0126342, IMG submission 92528) | Coral microbial communities from Lord Howe Island, Old Settlement Bay, Australia - Cyphastrea 1 metagenome | ecosystem: Host-associated > Invertebrates > Cnidaria > Coral ...
ACTAGCAGAATCTTCCTCATCTAAGTTATATATTTGGCTGAATTATAACGACCTCACTGCAACATCATTGAAATGATGGTTTGCAGGGGAAACTATACTTGCATAACCATGCTTTATTTCAGAACAGTGAATTACTATATTTCAGCCAGACACACACATATAGTATATATATATCATACATAATCATACACACATATATATATATATATATATGTATATTTATCATATGTAATATATATATATGCATAATTAGATATATTAATAATAGTATACATTTTTTCTATGTATTAATGTATGTATTACTATGTCTATATTGATGTTATGTCGATACGTTTTTGCGCGTATATATGTAAATGTACATAGTTATCGCATTGTTACACAGACAAATATATACATATATATATATATATACATATATATATATACATATATATACATATATATATATACATATGGTGTGTGTTATTTTGATTTGCATACTTAATGCATACGAATAATATGATCTAATTTGTGTATACACGCATCATCCCTTTCGAGCGCCAGGCAGCTCGAGAGAACGAGGCCAGGACCAGTGAGCAACACGAACGCGAGTCAATCAGGGTTGCACGCCTCACTCGTGAACTCGTAAAGAGCCGTGGCCAAAAAACACAGAACATTGTTGGATTTTACCAGTGAAAACCGGGATTTTTCAGCACCAGGATATTAATGGGGATATCCATGATTATCCATGGATATCCTGCATTTCTGGCTTGTGGTTTTCGATGATTTTAGTCACCGTGTTCTTTCCAATTTCCATTCCTGAAATTGGGATGATGATCCCAAGCGGCTTTCATTGCTTGATACGAATGGGTCGAATGGGTTTTAAGGAGGAAGGCTGGCAGAACGATTGTACCCAGTAAACGCCCAGGAAGTTCAAGATTGCCGTGGAAACCCGGCGACACGATGAAGACGATGAGGACATGATCGGTCCTTCATTGGTGGGGCAGTTCTGATTTTCTGGATCTTCTTGCTGCATGCCGTTGGCAGGAAACTCTCAGTCAGTTGCTATGTTAATAATTATGTTAATTTATGTTAATTAGATCCAGCTGCAGGATGGCATCAGCCTCCAACGGTCTCCGTCATCGACGCCAAGAGCAAAAACAACAGTGTCAGGTTGGTGCTTTCGAAATGTTTGCCATCTATTTGGGATGATCATCCCCAGACATCCCCAGATATCCCCAATCACAACCGTCCAGATTTTGAGGATTTAGGGTAGCTCAACAACCAGCTGTCAGGTGACGATGATGATAGGCAATCTGATCAGATTCAGATCAGCAAAGAGCTCTTCCTGCTGGTAATCCAGGCAGGATGGCCACCCCCGACTTCGAAACAAGACATTGACAGACAAACTGCCAACTGATAATTGAACTGGCTTGTGTGCAGGATCGGCAGGTTCAAAGACTGATGGATGACTTGGATCTTCCCAAAGATCGTGCCAATCTCTTTGAAGCCCTGGATGCGGATAGCAGTGGCGCTTTACACCTGGCAGAATTGGCACAAGGTCTCTTGAAGGTTCGTGGAGAGCTTAAGATGCTTGCCTGAAGGGCAGTTAAGGTAGGGACATTTGGGTTGGAGACCATGAACCTCTGGACATAGGAGAAATACTGTACAAGTTGTACAAGTGCTAAACAAATGGCAAGCACTGCCTCAATTTTAACAGGAAGCACTTCGATCCATTTTGCATTCTTAAGTTGTTCATAGTTGTTCTATCTCTCACCAGTAGGGCCAGTTCTACTGCAACTCCAACCTGCAATTCTCGCACAGGTTGGCAGGGTAGAAAGAATTGTCTACAAGTTGTGTTATTTGTTTTTTCTTGTTTGCACCTGCGGATTGATCGGACAAGGAAGACGGATACTGTGGCCACACTTTTGGCCACAAAAGCCGTTTACGCCACGCTGGAGCAGATTGGCGACCAGATTCTGGACCTTCGAAGGGATGTGGCAAAAGCCATGGGGGATGAAAGCATCGGGGTGAGCAAACCGCAGAAATCCATCTTCGAATTTTCCTGACGTATTCAGTAGGTCAGTAGGCCGTCAGAATCGGCAAGAACGTGTGGATGGCCCATATTCCCTGATCTTGAAGAGATTCCATGGGAGCTGCCACCAATGTTTCACAGCACAGTGGCCAAGCCATTTGTGTTCCGGTGGACCTTAGCCCCGGGACCCGGGTACCTCCTTGGGCCAAATCTCGGGCAGCTTAAGAAAAGAGCTGTGGGGGTGTGTTCAACGTGGGAGACCCCACCCCGGCCCCCCCAAACACAAGACCTTCAAAATTAACACACCTTCACAGGGCGTCGTATCAACCGCCTGCCTAAAACAAGGGTCAAGATCTGCGGATTCCAGGGTCTTAAGAGTGACCAACACGACGGTGCATCACCATATGCAAGCTGTCCTCAAGGTCGTCTTACGTTGTGGATGTTACGTTGAAGGTCTCGGGTTGGGGTGGGGTGGGGGATGTATTAACGTTCTTGACAGGAGTCGTCTTACGTTGTGGATGTTACGTTGAAGGTCTCGGGTTGGGGTGGGGTGGGGGATGTATTAACGTTCTTGACAGGAGTCGTCTTACGTTGTGGATGTTACGTTGAAGGTCTTCGGTTGGGGTGGGCGGGGGGGTGTTAACGTTCTTGACAGGACGTCTTACGTTGTAGATGTTGGATTTCATGAGTGAGGGCACAATGCCTAGTGTGAAAACACATTCAACTTTGAGAAACCTGAGCAATATGTTGTGGCGCTGATGGATGTTGACAAAGAATCCTGCTATAGACTGGCTGCTGCATATCATTTATCTAAACCACACGAATTCTAATGTTCTTTTTTTCTCAAACCCTTGATCAGAAAATTCAACCGTCGCTGCGGGGAAATTCTAATTTTCACTAACCCATAGGATCCTTGTATGGTATATATGCTAACATTGGGGGTATATTGATGGTAAATGTTACCAAATATAGCATACATGGATCCTATGGGTAATACACCTGCCATCGAAATATCAACATGAATTTTCACGCGCAGTTTGACACATGCCACAAATATCATGTTTTCAGTGACATCACAAAGAACAAGTGCAATTGAAACCGATAACCGATAACCCTTCATAAGGCGCCGAATCAACCGCCTATCTTGTTTTAGATGTTTTAGCATCAACCCAAAACATGGGGCCCAGTCAATGTTGACCCATGGCATCTGCCATATCAAACTCTTCCGTCTACAGAGCATTTTTCAACTCAAGATGCAACATCCTTGGCTGCTTGGCCCGCCCCTCGGGATCCCTTCAGATGCCTTGGGAAGCCTGTGGTTCCTACTGAAGATTGCGAAGCCAAAATCACATAACTTGGCCATTTTTTGAAAAGAATCCCACGGTTTGGGGTTGCAACTGCCAGATGATTTGCAGCTGCCTGACTTTTTTGTTGAGCCAGGTCGGGGACGGGATGCCCGCGCCCCTAGCCGTGTATGCTGAGAGCCAGGAGGCGATGCAACGAGCAATCAGAAATCTACCTTCTGGTAAGCAAAGATCCAAGTAACGGCACACTGGTAGCATGTACAGCATGATAAAGTATGATAAAGTAAAAGAGCAGGTTCGGACATGTTTGGATGTTGCAGGATAGGGTCAGCCAGTGGACACCCAAGACAACGCGGCCCAGTGGTCACGTGCCAGAGGGGCTGCGACCTCAAAAGCAGAACAGTGTCCGGTTCAATGTCAGGTCACCAGTAGTCCGCAATCCCTCGTCACCGATAACCATAAGAAATACATACATGCATTATTATATATTTATAGTAATAATGAGAATAATGACGTGACACTACACAATAACGATTAATAACACCAAGGATGATGAGTTGACGGTAATGATAAGAGGATCATAGTGATAAACACCCGTCAGAAGCCACGATTGCGGGGGTGGGATTCTGGCCGCTTGAGCCTGACTAATGGGATTTGCCACCTGCGCTGCTTAATGACTCTTGTCGCAAAGAACGGTTTGCTGCCTGATCTTGCTATTCCAGACGTGTTCCCGCAAGTAAGAGTTGCAGTTTTGAGTCTGCGGCTTGCTAGTTTGAGATAATTCAAGCCCTTCAAAGCTCTGCAGTAGGGTAGCCGCAGACAGCCCTGAGGGTCCTTCACATGATTAACTCGCAGCAACCTTGCCACCCGCCACCCCCCAAAATATATAGACTATTTTATATAGATGTTAGAATGACCAAATTGCATGCCATGAGAGAATCAGAAGAGTCGCAACTTGTGGCGGAGACTCCAACAGTAAAACTGTAGCCAGCCCCAAGGCCAGATGAGGTTCTGGCACATTTGTCTGCCACTGCAGAGGGCCCAGAGTTGTGAGGTCGAAGGACGTGCATCCCAGTGAAAAAAAAATGGTTTATGACTCGAACATTACAGTACCATATTATTGTAATATATATATATAGTAGCATACATATATGTATATATACGTATATATATATATATATCCAAAACTATAACTGGTGTTTATTCATGTTCATTCCATCAGCGGCAAGGACCACACGATACCACACGTGTAGCTCCTGCACATCCTTTTATGTAGGGAACCTTTTAAAGATGTTTGTGGCTCGAGGTGGATGAAGATGATGCCACGCCGGCCTGTGACTGACCTGGATTTGCCGAAGATCATTTTTGATTTTCCCAAGGGGAAATCCACGATGTTTTAACTTTTTGGTGGTTCCATGTGGTTCCCACAGGGCAAATCCAAGATGGAAAGGTGCCAGTTCCAAAGGATCACCATCATTTTCCCCCAGAATTGCCAGAAACACCCATTTTTTGTTCAGAATTCCATCTTGGGCGCCTTCAATGGCCAGAAGAATCAACAGGAATTCAGGTGTCCTCCCATCCTGGTACAGGAGTTTCTCCTATATCCCTGAAGCCAGCGTCGCAACAGGATTTTTTTTTTCAAAAAACATCCTCCAGTGAATTAAAGTTCATCAACACACACATATATTTTTTCAAGGCCATGATTTTGAGATCATCCTTCGGAAAGCCATGGGTTTTCCATGGTTTTCCATAGGTAAGCCCAGGAAAACCATGGAAAACCAGCGCCAGGAAGAGGTCTCACGCATAGTGCCCGCCTCCACGCCGAGCACAGCGGCCTCGTCCCCCACGTCTGGAAACCCTGCAAATTCAACGACAGCGAAACGACAAAAAAAAACTGCCATTTGTTGGTCGGTTTCAAGCCAGATGGGTATGGGTCAATACCTATAGATACCATATTTTTAGTGGGATGAACATCCAGCTAAACCAGCTATTTTGGGGTTCACTAGGTACCAGGGTTTTGACCCATCCCCATCTCAATGAAAATTATGGTTGGCATTCCTCCCAGATATTTGGATGAATCAACATGTTGCCATAATTACCCTAGAAATTAAGCTGGACCCCGACAAAAAGGAGTCTGACAGATTCCCGAATTGGTTTCATGGCCAGCCAAGGCCACCAAATTGCCAGCCTGTTGCAAAGCAACGTCGTGGACCCAGCGACTGGTCGCCAGGTGCCAGATTTTGCGGAGATTCTCCCTGCTATTTCGGACCTCACCTTTCACCTTAGATATCCTTAGATATTGTCTGTATAATTATATATATATAATTTATAATATTACATGTATATATATATATATACACATGTGTGTTAAAGACTCGTGATGCCACTTCTTCAGAAGCCTCTACAGTTCTTTTTTAAAGTCATGGTGCGCTACGACCAAGTCCAAGGTGCTAAATCCAGCCTGGGCTTGGCGATGAGCTCAGCGAACTACCAAGGGTACCATTACTGGATTGTAGTCAGAGATCATCAGATATGATATATATGTACATACTGTAACACACACACATGTATATATATATAATATAAACAAATAATATTATGACATATTATATACATGATAGGAATATGTAGAAGCAATCCCTAAATGGTAGCTTCATGGCTCATGGCATTACGGCTAGCACAGCAAATCACCAGGCTCCAACGGTTGAGGATGCACATGACCTTCGCCCTGGGTCCGAGGCTGGAGTCTGAGAAAGTGGTGGTTGAAAGATCTATTGATACATCTATTAATCATTAATTTAGATCACACACACAGACACACACACACAATCACACACATATATATAATTATATATACACACACACATATATATATATAAATACATACATTGCATATTATATATATATGTATTGTTTTTTTTACTTTTCGGATCGATGGCTGTGTTAAAGTGGTTTTTGCATCCCAATTCGGGTTCATGTCGGCGGCTTTTTGAGGCCACTGCCTCTCGGCCAGGCAGGGATTTAGAGCCGCCTCCATCGAAAGTTGGATAAGATTTGATAGATGATCCATCCAAGATCTATACTCTGATGATTCAAGACTGGGACAATTAACCTATAAGATGTTTGTCCCAAAATCATGATCCCAAAAATTGCCCAACATCTTCCAAGCTTCGCCATGGTCGATCATTGGATGGCGCAGTGTGGGATGGCTACTCCAGTTTTTTTCGTGAAGGGACACCTCTAGTTGACATTAGTTGACCATTGGACCCTTTGGATTTTGGATGATTTTGGGATGCCTTATTTTCATATCTGAAGCCAGGTGCTGCAGCTGCCAGGGCCACAGCTAACCACTTCTTGCAGTCTGTTGGTCATCGCTCACTGAACTGAGCTGAGGTGCGCTGGCGGACAGCACGGGTCCAAGCAGACAGATGGATGCAGAATGTGGAGCTCAAAATTCAGGTTCCAGCGTTCAACATAACTATGGAAAATCACAATTTTTCATGGGTAAATCCACTATAAATCACCATGTTCAATAGCTATGTTAAATTAAGCCAGATCATGAGACCAGCAAGGCGGACTCGAAATGCCAAGCTGCCAAGTTTCAAGGTCTTTCTTTTTTCTCCCCTCAAATTGAGCCGAGGCAGATGCGCCGAGACCCGCTTGGGGGCACAGATTTTCGAGCCGATTTGACATGCATATCTTCATGGTCCAAAAACCTTGAAACATCCATGTGCCAAATTTCAGTCTCAAGATGTCTCTGGAGGGTTTCTAAGGCGGCAGCCCAACATCTCATGGTTCATCACTAGATCTCACATCCTGGATACCAAGGCATCATCTGGAACTTGCCAGTCAGCCCGTGGACCACGAAAGGGCGGCAAGCCATCCGCGTTGCCTCCAATGGGTTGCGTGGTATGTAGCCTGTTCCTATCTGTTGCTGCATTGTGCATGGATCTGGCAATTTGCATGTTCACTTTCCGGTTCAAGCAGAATTCTTGTCTTGGCTTGCTAGATGGTGTTCACCAGCATTCACCAGCAATGGACAGACGGGACTCAGCTTGGCCTTGCTAACTTACTGTTTTTTCATCACAACGGTTTAGAAATGATCAGAAATACAGTTGAAATTTACCCCCTAAATTCCTGAACCTATCCTGAACCTTTCAGATTTTGTTTGCATCCAGCCAAGCTGCAACTTTTGCTGCTGCCCGTGTCACCAAGGTTCCGCTTCTCCCAAGACGAAGCTTTCGAAACCAGCGTCGCCGCGCTCACCGCCGGGGACACCATGCTCACCACCGAAGAAGACAAACCAGGCATGGGGATACTGTAACCGGTGTGGATGGGGTCTGAAAACCTATGAAAATCTTGACCGTGGCGTAGTGTGTATAGTTTGTTTTCTTATTTTCTTAGTTGGGTGGTGGGTGATAGTGTTGAGTAATTGAGTATTTGAGTAGCATTTTGGCACTGTCTGGTTATAGATCCAAGTTGGACTGTGGAGGTTGAGCGTTGCGCCTCCTGCAATGTGCCTTAAATGGCGTGGTGCACTTTAGGGTGAGATTAGAATTAGAGTGGAGCCAAATCGAGCAAGCACCTAGCAAAGCTTGCGATAAATTAAATGGACAGGGTGGCAGATAAAACTTCAAGTTGATCTAAAGGCTTCAAGCTGACTACCCTCTGGTAATTTAACATAGCTATTGAAAATCACCATTTTTAATGGGAAAATCCACTATAAATGGCCATTTTAAATAGCTATGTTAAATTACCAGAGGGTATATTGCACTGTAGGCAGTGGACAAGGTGACGCCTTGACATTCGTTTGGCAAGGCTTCGCATTCAAGCAGCAGGGTGCAACAGCGTGATCCTCAAATTGTCCATGTCCTTGCCCTCTTCTCAACCTTTGGCCCCATGTTGCGCAGACATAGTATTGCAGACGCATGGAGTTCTCTCGAGGATGGACGTGAAATCACACCCAGTTGTGGTCTCACAAATCTTGAATTGTACCCCTTTGATTTCGAGACTGCCCTGGTTGTATCCTGCAACATTTCAGAGTCACCTTCCATATTGGGGATGGTCCTGGTTTGGAGCCTATGATACTATATTTGGGGAGATGAACAACTTGCGACTGGCCACCTTTTTGCTGTTCACCAGGGCGGGTGAATGAACCAGTGTCTCTTTCATCAGGTCCTCTTTATCAGAGACGTCTTTCAGATCACAGGCATCACAGTTGCCTCAGGAGTGGGCAAAGGTCGTGGACGACCCTGGCGTTCAAAGATTTCTTACCCACATTATACCCGGATTTTGCTAAGCCAGTCTCCTGCCGAAAAATGGACAGCGTCACAGGACCCTGCTTTACATTCTGTGGCACAGCGGCTGAATAAGTCCTTGGTGGCCAGAGACTTAGATCCGCTGCGACCTGTGCAGATGCTATACCGTGTGTATTCGATTTACATGTACAGGTATACAACACGATGTGAACATGATGGCGCGTAAGCAGAAGCATGCCCAATTGGACATGCGTTTTCTATCCTTGGAGCAACATGATTATATCGGTTTTCCCAGGTACACGCATAAACTGCACGTCAAATCTGTAAAACTCCAGGGTTTCAGGGGAGTGTGTGTATATATATAATTATATATAATATATGTGTATTTTGCTTGTTATGATTCTATGTTGATGTACAATGTTTCATCCTTGGTTTTGAATGTTTTGTGTGTGAGGGTTTCTCGGGAGATTTTGATGCCAATGTGAGGTGTCTCGATGTTTGAAATATTTTGGATTGGAAGAGGGTAGGATTTGTTGAGATTGTTAGGGTTTTATGTTTGAGGTTCAAAGCTCTACCAAACGCTTGTTCAAATCATTGCCAGAGGTTAGGAGCTGTTGTGCCTCTTTGATCTTGCGCAAGCTTACCAAACCATACCAAACCAATGTATTGTCCCGCCTCTTCACCATTCATTTGTTTTTTTTGACATTTACTCAGAATTACTCCCAAGAACGGGAACTACTTTTTTACATTGTTTTACCATTTTTGTGCGTAGATGATGCTAATCTGTGCTCAAGATAAACAAAGACCGCATACAGTGATCTTTAGATGCTTTGTTTAGTAATTAATGTGGTAAACCCAATGGTAAACCATCCCAGGGACCAACCATTAGGGGTCTTTTTTAATCATCAAAAAAATCCGAAATAGGGTATGGCCAATAATAGACCCTAATTGGGGACAATTTATTTTGGGCTTTACCTCATTGCAATGGACATGCCTATGTGCAACGGAAGGGTGCTCGCGATGGCGGTGCCAGCTGGTCGCAATTCTTCGCAGAGGTACGCGCTGCGCCAAATCGCGGGACGCACCATTGGGCACCAAACTAAAGATACCCTCTGGTAAACTAACATAGCTATTGAAAATCACCATTTTTAATGGGAAAATCCACTATTAATGGTCATTTTCAATAGCTACGTTAAATTACCAGAGGGTACCCTCCTGTAGTCAAACATTCGAAATCCCCTACCCGGTGCATGGAGGTTTGAATCGAAAAATCATCTAAAAACGGGCGGACTTTGAAAAAGCAAGGGAACCCGAAACCGCTAAAAAGGCGGGTACATCGGAAAAAGATGGGGTTTTATCCAAAAACCCGTTTTTTTTGAGTTTCCCAATTTTCCATTAGTGCGCTTTCCCATAAAGTCTTGCCTTTGATGCTCAAAAATGTAGTTATCAGCATGCTGCCAGTGGTCTTGTGTCGTGCCGGGCTAGAGACTTTGTTGGGAAACTATTCCTACATCTCAAATGCATGCCCTGCAACTTTCTTTCGACGAAAATGCTCCGACAAACAATGTCATACAATGTCAATTTTTGCATACCAGGAGGATACACAACAACTTGAATTGTGTATTCGCAAATAAATATTTCACGATGAGCAAGCGACCCGTTTTCTCATGAAATTTATCCGTGCAAAGACCATCAGTGGGCCTAAAAACCCTATGGCAGCCTGCGGGCCAGACCCCAAGAACCATAATTTTTACGGGTTATTGCGGCTCATCTCCCAGCTTCGATTCGAAACAAAAAGGGCTCAATAGCAATAATTAATCGACTGCATTTTCCCACTCGAAGATTCAAAGTTCGAATCCACATTGGTTTTCAAGTTCTACTAGCAGCTGCTTTCTACGCAAACCTGAGGCCTGATCCTGCCCTTTTATTGATATTAGCTGGCAGGGGTTGGTTACTTGTTAATTAGTCTTGATCTTTGATTTTCACTTCATTTCATCGTCAGTGGCTGTGTCTGCAAACTAAGCAAATCAATATAATATGACCTCACACACTTGGCAAGGCAAGTGCACACATAAAATGAAGGTTTATTGGAAAAAGACGGGGTTTGTGCAGGGGAAACTTTGTTTTGATAAAGAGTACGTAAAAGCGGTACTTTCAAAATGGACCGACCATTTCAGAGGTTTTGGGAGCTCTAGGCTCTAGGATTGTCATATTTGATTGCCACGGGGAAAGTAGAGGATCATCTCAAATATTTCAATCCTGGGAGACTTTGGGCATGTGAAATGAATTTCCTTGGCTGACCAGACCGACTGGGACGGAAGCGGCATGATTTCTTTCGAAGAATTGGACCTTGCTGTGGAGAGCCTAGCTGGGCCTGGGAGGTGGCTGAAACCGGCATCCGACCGTTTGAACTTGCGAAGACTCAGCGCACAGCATTTCCACAGATTTCCAAAGAGCATTGATTAGAGCACGAGAAATGCATAGAACATAGAAATATATGGGTATGGTTCAATACCTATAGACACATTTTTAGTGGGTTATTCACATCCATAAATCCCAGCTATGACTTGGGGTTCACCAGGGGTACAGGGTTTTGACCCATCCCCATATAGAAATGCATCAAGCTTATGTCGTCAAGGCTCCAAGG
>Ga0126342_10020199_pt1 | contig 11222 bp, 9 predicted proteins | sample Cyp1metagenome_FD_92528 | JGI IMG/M metagenome (GOLD analysis project Ga0126342, IMG submission 92528) | Coral microbial communities from Lord Howe Island, Old Settlement Bay, Australia - Cyphastrea 1 metagenome | ecosystem: Host-associated > Invertebrates > Cnidaria > Coral ...
CGTCACCACTTCCCTTCGTCACCACTTCCCTTCGTCACCACCCGTCATTATCACCACCCTTCATCAAAGTCAATTCCACTGCTCCTTATTCTTTTGTTATGTATTGTTATGTTATGTATTGTTATGTGATCTACCACCCTGCATCATTTCACGTCGCAGAATTCTAATTGTCCGTAACACGGAAGTATTGCTTCCCAACTTCCTTTGATAATATAATATAATATAAGATAAGATAATATAAAATATAATCATCAATTTTGTACATCATTGTTGTACATCATCATAATATATCGTAATCATCAACCACATCTTAACATATCTGTCAATGTCCCATTGATATCCCCCAAGGGGGGTTGGACCATATAAACTCCAAGATGGCCCAGCCTTTCCAGGGACCTGGCAAGCACCACGGGATTGCCATCATAGACATATATGACATATGTTAAGGAATATATTTATATATTGTGAATTTCAAATGGGGAAATTCCATCTTATTTGCTGTGATCTATGAGTTAAATGGATTTGTTCAACAATAATCTTCAACAATATATGGATATTTTCCCATTATCCTATCCAACATGGGAAATATCAATCACTGATTACTGTTTTGAAAGATGTTAATGTGTTGTTTTCCATCCCTATAAACAGGAGGCTGATCCGAAATGAGACCTTCCTATGTGTCAAGGGAGTTGATACCATGGCTCTGATGGAGTCGGTCTTTCCAGTTCTTGACCCTGAAATGATTATATAGTCCTTTCCCCCTATTACTAAACCTCCGAAATATCAAAAACTAGGGTCCATCTCCCAGTTTGGGAAATTTCAGGTTGGCCAATTTGACTTTTAATTGATCCCCTTTAGAAAACAATTTGAAAATAAAGCTACCATTTGCGAGGTGTTTACTATTACTGTAGGGTCTGTCCGATTTTTTTTAGTTTTTTATATTAGGGCGTTTAATTTATTATTAGGGTCTCTGCTTCGAAAACCAAATTTTGGCAATATTTTAATTGCGCTATATAAGGAAATTTAATTGATTTTGAATTCGGAAAAAATAGTTTTTATTATTAAGGTTTTAAATTTATTAATAGGGTTCCCTAATAATAAATACCCCCCTAATAATAAAAACTACCTGAGGTGTTTATTATTTAGGGGGGGCGTTTAGTATTAGGGGAAAGGGATTAGTTCTCGCGGCTGCAAACAGCATCAAACAGCAAAGTGAGCAACTTGATTTGCACTGCGCTAAATCATCTGACAGCCATGCGTTTCTCTTGGCTACGGCCATCATCACGTTCAAGGCAATCCATACATCATCATTGACGCACTCGCAAACTCCTTCTGCCAAAACCTTGCGAAACGGATCACCTGTGACTCTTACAACTCTCAGAAACACACTTCACAATGCGTCCAGCCGGGGTCTGCGGACTGCCCGACCACTGCTTAATATCAACCAATATCATTGTGTGGTGCCTCGACTTTCATTCTCAACTGCCACTGATGAGCGGTCATTTAGATCAGATAGGTCCCGCTAAAGAACATCTACCATTGGCCAGCACATTCATGATCATACAGAACCATGTCAATTTCCATCGGTTTTGGAGTTTTTTGTTGTCGCTGAAGCCGCCTCCAATGTGTTTTTCTCCTGGGTACCCACGACCAAAGAGGACATCATCTTTCCGCACCCAGCAGGATCCTTCACCAGGGCAGAGATTTTGACTTTGCTGGATGAGACCATTCGCGTTCAAGGCTGTTGAATTAGAATCGAACGGATGATCTAGTCGAAACAATGTTTTTTGGCAAGTAACAAGGATGCAACCCCTTGTAATTGGGGTTGTCTCAAAAAATTTCGCAAATCCCATCGTTTACTATTATTTTCCCAGTTAAAACAGAGATTACTATAGGTCTTGAGACTGACAAACCCAATTGATATACGTCGCGGTCGAATCCGGTCACCTAAACCAAAAAAAACATGCAGTTTTCCGTGTTTGCCGACGATTTCAGCAACGATACCATCATGAATCCTAAAAGAACATCCCACAAACCATCAGCCAAACCATTGGGTCGTACAATGTATTTTGGAACTTGGTGAAACTGTTTCTGTTTCGGAGTGGCTTTAAGCAAATCCAAAGTATGTTCATTTGTGTTTGAGCGAAAGACATATGTCATATCTTCTCAACCCTGCTTGGAACAACAACTGGTCCCCCAATTTTTCGCCAGTTTTTCGTTCAAAGCCAAAATACTTTGAGGAATATGACCATAACCTATGCTCAAGCAAATCGAAGCGAGGTTTTGCCAAAATGGGCTGTATAGCCCAAGAGAAAGATGATGAATCATGAAGATCCTGTGACATAATTAGGGTTGCACCGTTGTCAGAGAAAGCCTTAAATCATTTGGGTACTTTCGGTCATTCGCATGGCCCTGGGGCAAACGATCTTGGAAAAGCTATGGGTTTTCCTGGGGCAAAGGACTTTTCAGAGGTGGAAATTCCATATGGGGGTTTCCTAAAATAGGGGTACCCCAAATCATCCAAGTCATTAGAACATTTTAGTATCGAAACCCGTGGTTTTGGGTTACCACCATTTTAGGAAATCTACATATGTGAATTTCCGGGCATAAATCCAAGCAGATTTTGCCAGATCTGCCAGGCATTGTCCAGGCTGAAATTAGCCAACTTGCGCGAGATCTGGCCAAGGAACTCAAGGTTTGGCCTCAAGCGGCGTGTCCCACTGGTGGTTTCCTCATGAGGGGACCACCAGTTATCATTCATTGCCTCAGGATGTTCCATGATAAACCATCCAGCGATAAAGGGGTACCAGCATTTTAAGAAACCAATTCTACGAGGAGAGTTGATTGTCATCAACCTACTGGGGATTGGACAAACATACCTTGAGGATGGTTGATTGTGGAAAATGGTTTGCAACAACTTGGAGTACTTGGCTAGAAACATGGTGATAGTCACCCAGATGCAATACTTGAAAACGGAATTCTGTTTTTCTGGGTGAATTTTAACAGGCCCATAAACATCACTCGGAGAGGGAGTGTGAAGCCACCGACTGTTGGGGACTATATTAGAAACCCCCTTTTCAGCAGTTGACACCCAGTTCAAAAAAACTCGTTGAGGATTGAATCCCAGTTGTGTTGCATGGTACAGGAGAAGTCTGAGGGGAAAAAGAAGAAAAAAACCATTCCGATTCCCGAAGCCCTTCGAAAGATCAAGGCTGGAGCACTCACTCAATGGGGCACCGAAATGGGGCACCAAAATGGTCGCTGAGTCTTCACCCGAAATGTGATGCATACGACGTATACGAATCAGGTGCCCCATCTCTGCAGTTTCAGCATGTTTTTTTTTGAATTGTGTCAATACATGTCGTTTCACTCATTCGCTGATTCCCTCATTCATGGGTTAGGTCACTGAATCATATCATTCGTTGATTTATTCATTGATTAGTGGATGAGTTAATCCTTTCATTGATGCACTCATTGTTTCATTGATTCATTGAATGATTCATTCACTCACTCATTCAGTCATTCACACGGTCATTCGTGCATTGATTTTTCCATGGCATTTCATTGGCAGTGCAACAACGAGCAGACACTCCTAAAGGCCGTTGATGTCTTATATCCCTTGGTTTTTTGAAACTTCCGCCCAGAAGTGCAGCCGGGCACCATCATTGTCCTGAAGTCAAGCGTGGCAGTCGAAAATCCATCAGTGCGATTTTTTTTTCACAGCTTGAAACTTCCGTTTTTCCATTGCCGTGTTTTGACAGGGAGTAAATCACCATAAATCATGTAAATCACCAAGCCATTTTTTTAGAGGTGGCCTGAACCAAACTTTCCAGCTCCACCTTTCAGGAGCTGCACCTGCCTCGAGATCCGTTGGAGGCGACCGAAAGTTTGGCCATTTCTGGTGTTTGTAGTATGATTTGAAACAGAAACACGTGCTCTCTTTCAAATGAATAGCATGGGATAGAGAATTGATGGAATTGATGAAACTGAGATACATTGAAGGCAATTTAAGGTGAGGCTACTTTTACAAGAGTGGCAGTGGCGAGTGTGTTTTGGTATGTTCACGGTTGGCAGGAAAAATTGGTCTTTGTGAGCAGGGATGGGTGCGGGTAGAACCAGCAAAAGTGAGGGGGGATGCTGCCAACAAATCTTGGTATTACTCGCTTTAATTCACTAAAACGTGGGACTTCAATGATTTCCTTTTCAGTTTAGGACAACCAGCGCAAATCATCCATTTGCCGTTGAGCCCATTACAGAGACTGGCCACAGGAACGCAATCTCACGGAAGAGGCTTTCCAGAAGCTTGTGGCAGAGTGAGCCTTTTCAGGATGTGTAGCTAGGAGCTCTTGAGGGACAACTGAAAAAGGACGGGTTTGAAAAATTACCCATATACTTCTCATTACTATATGCATATAATATGCATAACTGTGGATTTGGCTGTACTTAGAATTCCATGTTGATCCTCGTCACATGCATACACATGCTTGGGCCAACGTGCATGAATTTGCTGTCCTTGTTGGAAGGTCTTGGACGTTTTTTGTTGCTCCTATTTCTTTTTAAATGTGGTTTGTCTATTGTTTGTCTAATGATTCATTGGATTTTGTTTTAAATTGGTCTGAGGGTGCTTTTCTTCTTTTTGTGTCCTGGGTTTCTTGGTTTTTGGTTTCTTGTTTTGTGTCTTGGCAATGTGTTGCGACTATTGTGCAGACAACAAGGGTAACATTAGAAGGAATCAAAAAAGAACAACAATATCAAGAACAACAAGATCCAACATCATACAGCAAAAGCAAGAGAATAGTTTTAGGCCAAAGTGTTGCAAATACCAGCATGACACTTCAGCACCAAAATGCTGCAAATACCATTTGAATCAGAGATCCAACCTGCGATATGCCGCAGACATTTTGCAAATCAACAGGGCGCAATCTGTTCCGCCCCAATACCCCCCCTTGAAATTTATGCTTTATCTCCATCCCAAAGCATGCACCTGCCACGCAATCATTTTAAAGCAGCTCAGTTAGCTCCTTAGCTGCTAGAAAAAAACAAGAAATTTCAAGTAGGGTGGAAATCAGAGATTCAAAGTCCAAATTCCTGCAGACAATAGAAATGATAGATTTAGTCTCTGAAGCGCTGCTTTTGGCTGCTTTGGCTTCTTGACTTCTTCAGAAACTACAGTGAGAAGAAAGCTTAGAAGAAGGACACGGCTCACAAGGGGATGCCACAAGGACAGGAAAGACAAACAGTATTACAAGATAAACCCTTGCTGCACAAAGATAGCTCCACCTCTCCATTCTCAAGTGCTGCTACCAGATTATGGACATTGCGCTTACATACTGTGACAAATCCACCTTTTGAACCATGTTTTGAAGACATTCTCGGTACTTGTTTTCGAACCATAGACCAAAGCCCTGAACACAACGTAAAACTTTCAAACAAACCTCAAAAACACTGAATCAATCACTAAACCAACCCAACATAAACCCTGAACGAACTAAACCCGAAACAATTTCCAAATAAACGCTAAACGAACCGAAAATAAGCTCAAAACAAACCCAAAAAACCTGAAGCAACCAAATCCTAAACTAAAGGAACCGCTATGGAAACCCGAAATACTCATCAACTACACCCTCCCAAAATAAGCCTATAGAAGTGTGTATCCCTCAATGATTTTGCGAGCGAAAATCCGTCCCGAAGATTTTTTGTGTGAGAAAACGCTGCAAATGCCGTGCAGACAGATCAAGTTCTCCATATCAACGAACAAAACCAGGAGCATAGCCCAAATTGCCGCGACATGGCCAGTTGCAAAAAAAGGCTACCGCTACGTACAAACATTATGCAGCAACCATCAAAGGTTCAGGCGTAGTTAACTTTCAACGTGTAGCACATGCCGTGCAAATTCCTGACTGTAGCTCCAACAACAGACAACACGCAAACAAACGATTTCAGCTCACAAGAGATTCAACGTACAAAATGCGACAAATACCGTCCAAATTGGAGATGTTAGCACCAAAATGATTTTTCAGTAGCAAGAAAACAGTCCCAGACCAGGAAACAAGTCGAAAAAAATCATCGAACATGATCCTTTTTGTTCGTGTGTAGTCGAACTGTTGCTATTGCTATGGCTCAGTGTTGACGGGGTCCAACTCTCAGAAGCCCAGAAGCTCGACCAGGTACGAGGAAGATGAGGAGGTCGACAGCTATTGATGCCGTGAATGTCACATTTTCATGCTGAACCACAAGAAAATCCAATAGATCCAACAATAAGACAATAAGATATCCAAGATCATGTACATCCAAGACACAATTTTATGATGTCCAAATTCTGCCTTGAGGATTTAACGTGGTAAAAACTTGTGAAATAAAACATCGTTGAATTTACCAGCGTGTGGATTGCATGAGCGCCCAAATGGCTGCTTACTATTGGATTTATCACTGGATTTGGATGAAAAGGTACCATCCACTCTTGGTGTCCAATCATTTTGCTTCGCACCCAATATATTTGATCGATTGAAGCAGACTGAAGCCCAAGGTTTCACCCGGTTTTTGCCCATGAAGCTGTGTTTCCGAGGTGGCTGCAAAGGCTCAGCTACTCCTCCATCCAGAGCCCAAAGGGGACGTGACCCGCGCGCGCTGTCAGGGGGCCCATCGGATGGCCCATCGGATGGCCCAATGGGGCCTGTGGGATGATAACTGGGGGTAGCCCTACGACAACTGGACACCTTATGATTTTTGATATCGATGATTATGTAATATTATGTAATAATGATATATAATGATGTCATATGAGATTCTGAGAATTGATGTATAGTATTGTATAGAGTAATTGTGTACATGTCAAAAAAAAATAGGTGAGATAGTCGGATGTGATGCACGTAAATCATTACTTCAACTGCCACTGTTGGGATATTATCATGATTTATCATGTATATTATCACGAAACCCGTGGGGAAATTATAATGGCCCAACAGTTTTTTGTATTTGTAATTATGATCAACTATCAAACATGATCCCATACCCCGTTCATATTAAGACACCCGCATTCTATTGTCCCCAATACCAAATGAGATAGTGTTATGGAATTTGCTGCCAAAGGAAAGTGGGGAATCATTCATGTCACCGTCTCAATAAGGAAAGAACTGTCCAAACAGTGCAAATATTCATTAAAATCCATGAGCACTTGGTCATTCTACGACGCAAACACGATGGAATGTGAGAACCCCGGCATGGTTTGTAGATGTTAGTGGAATCATTCCTAGTCTTTAAACAGTTTGAAACCCAAGGCCCGCACGGGTACCTAGAACAGTGGGAGTAAATGGTGAGCATTGCCTGTCCGTCTCCATTTTGTTGGGGGGACCGGGTCGGATACATAACCCACAAGCGTGACATATGGATGCAGTGTCAGCCTCACTGCTGATGACTGTTATTGGGGCTTTTGAATTTGGTATTGTTTGAGAATTGAGTTCACCCAAGAATTTCATAAGTTAAATCGTCAATCATATCTAAATTACATGTTCCATTCAACATTGCTATTTTATATTATATAGTATTACAATAGTATATTTTATTCGCATCCTCCATTTTCGAAAGCCAAAGTGATGGAGTTCCAGGCATCTCCGTGGAGAAAATCATTGAGATCCACCAATTTATGGTCGTCTCTTGGGCGATATCAGCATTGGATCTAAGCGTTGTGGCTTTGTAGCGGCCAAAATTGATCCGAAGGTGTCATAACTTCTCGAGTTCATGGATTTTTTCCAATCGATTCCCATGGGACACTTTGCCATGTATTTCCAGGCGACATCAGGTTTCCCTGGGCCCCAAAGCTGTAGCTTCGCCAAGGCCCGAATGCAAAAAGTCTTAGCCGAGTTCTTGGTACTTGATCAGGACCGCGGATCCGTGAGGTTTTCCCCAGAAAATATTTTTTGGGCGCGGGCGGAAGCCCGGCTCCAGGGCCGAAGCCAGATTCGACCAGGTCAAGATGTGTTCCCAAATTGGGAACATCTGTGTCTTCATGGCCATGGTGAAAAACCACGAATTTTCCCCAATGTTGGAGCCTTGGGGGATCCAAACTTAGAGACTATCTAAAAAATATGGATCGCTAAAAATTTAGAGATATTCCATTCATATCCCATCAACATCCATCAACATTGATGTATGATGTATGATATACCTGATATATATATATATGTTGAATTTCAGAGATCAGGAGACAAGGAGAAGCTTTAGCCACAAGGCGGGCGATGATTGCGAGATATTGCGAGACACCTCCAGGTAGTTTGGACATTTCCCATTTTTCACCGGAGAGTCATGTAACGACCTCACTGGAATCATAGTTAATACGGGAAATCATCCCCAAATGGCCCAACTATTCAGGTTAATGACATATTATAATTTACCCAGATGGATGTGGATGGATTAGAAACGGGATGAACTCTAGACACAATCGAGTCCTCGTTGGGATGTGGATGATGTCGATGTTCTGCCACAACTGATGATATTTGATACAAGATCCAGGTAAACAATGGTAAACACTACATGCTGGAATTTGCAGGGTAGGTAAGATAGCCATGAATGCATGGAATTTGCCAAAACAGTACAGAGCATGTTGGAGTCATGAACAATCTTGATACAAACTCGCGCAGGATTTGGTTTATCCCCAGCTATAGTCTATTGGATCGATCAATTTCTGAAAAAGTTGGACGATGACAGGTAGGTTTTGATTGTCTTTAGACAAGTTGACAGGCTTTCTCATAGCGACTGAATGCAGACCATCCATTTTGATGGTGGGTAATTCAAGATGTGATTCCAGCTAATATTCCATATGGCTGACCGTATTCCAGCTGGTTTTCTGGGAACTCTTAGCCGTGCCCATTTGCTGTTTGAATTCCACGCTTTCTCGATGTGTTGAACAAAACATGCGAAAAAAACCAGTGAATTCCCTGATGGCTGATGAAATCCCAAGATTCTCCAAGTTCTCTGGGATTCTCGATGTGTTTCAGGCTTGCGAAACGACTGCTGAACTTCTGGTCGCCTGCTGAAACGAATGGCTTGAAGAATTGGGATAAATGGGAATCAGATGGCCATGGTATGGGATATCCCGAATATAACCGCTCACACACTGGGCAAAAGTGGAAGAAGGTCACTGTTTCCGGGGGATCTTGATGGATTTTCATGGACAAGTTTTGATTAAGCAGTTGATTGTAGGGGCAATAAATTTTGGTGTGACCGTTTGCATCTCTATCACTTGACCAACACCCAGAATCTGGGATTTTCAATGTTGCCCTTGGATCATTTTTGGAAATGTTCCAAATACTTAGGTTATGATTGAACGGGACGTTTTTGCAACCCTGTTTTTTTTTTTGAATCGGGGATTCTGCGATAGAAATCCACCAGCACTGCGAAAAAAGCGCAGATTTTCAGGACACTTGGGGAGCCTTGGGGTGGTGATGACTGGTCAGAGCGGGAGCAGCCATATGGTAAATACCCTCTGGTAAACTAACATAGCTATTGAAAATGGCCATTTATAGTTAGTTTTCCCATTAAAAATGGTGATTTTCCATAGTTTTTTGTATGTTTACCAGAGGGTAAATGAAGAGTCCCTATATAAATGTGAATCAGCCTGAGATTCCAAGATGCCGTTGAGATAAATGGATATTGAAGACCGAAGCAAAACATGTTCCAACTCAACGCCTCGAAGATCACCCACCCAGTCCATCTCCAAAGGAACGTCAGCTTTGGGAGATGAATAATATGAGTTGATTTCAAAGACAACAAATGAATCATTTGAATCCAACATCCAGGACTCCCAGGACTGATCTTTGAATCGTGATCCAGGCCCTAGCATTTTGGATCATTCAAATCATAGGATGAAAGTCTGCAGATTTTGCCCCAGGTCTCCATTGCGGTTGAACAGCTGGGTGTCCACTGTGAAGACGTGGAGCAGGCTGGCGGACCAGCGTGAGCATGACATGGCGATTGAAATTGCAGTAGCATGGAGATGAGAGGCTGTGAATCTGACTTTAAATAAACTTTAATTAATACAAATTACTAATGTTTGAATCCAAACATCTTTGGTATATGATGTATATGATTAAGCAAGAACGAATTCGAGTGTTTAGGAAGCTCTCGGCTGATCAAAGTGTCGGATAGCATCAGTGAGGCTGTCATTTGGTCCTACTCTCAGCTGTTGGTCTTCGTGAAACCACATCAAGGCGCAAAAAACATAGGTAATCAGACTTGGCTATAGAAACTTTTCTATTTTTTTTGGGGGGGGGTCCTATAGCCAGCCAGCATTGCACTGAGGCATGAAGATGTCTTGGGAAATCATCCAGAGCACGGAAGCTCAGACCAGTTCGTGGCCTTTATTGCGGATACCACGTGAAACTGTTCCACTGGATTTCCACATGAATCCATTTTTTTTGTTGGTTTTCTTCTTCTTGTCTGTATTCACAGGTTTTCGGTGGATTTCGATGCATTGTTTTTTTTTGCCGTAATTGCCGCAATTGCAGACATTGGTGGTTCCAAGAATTGGTGGGAAGTCTCAGGTCCAACCAGTCATATCTATACATATTACATCATACTACTTAGATATACATATCATATGCATCTATGATCTATGTATATCTATGTATCATATTTTTCTGACGCTGAAACCCAATGTTTTGCTCCACATGGCTTGAAGCAACCCAGGTTTGCCAGATGCACCGAGCAGCTTGCCAGCATGATGCAGTCAGAGCCTCATGAAATCCCATTCCAGTGAGTTGAGTTTGTGAATGTAGCGACATGAAAAACAGTCCGGAGAAGGAGTCGCTTCAAGTGATGTCATGTCATATATACATAATATATATATGTCACATATATATATATATAATCATATATATATATATAGTATATATATAGCATATATATAGTATACATATCTATATATGTCATGTCATGTCATATCTGATTGCAAATGCGTCTATTTTAGGCTACTGAAGCGGCCCCCTAGGCATCTCACCGGGTCAGCGCAGCCGCGGCCCGAAAAGGTCACCGTTCTGGTTTTCCGCAGCCGGTGGAGTCCTGGTGGAGAAGCAATTTGGGATGGTTAAAACCAGGACTAAACTGCTGGGATAGTGGGATGTAAAAACCACCCAAAATACAGGGTTTTGACCATCCCAAATGTAAAGTGCTGGGATTTAACCATCCCAAATTGCTGCTCCACCATCTCCAATTTGGGATCTTAACCA
>Ga0126342_10020200_pt1 | contig 11222 bp, 12 predicted proteins | sample Cyp1metagenome_FD_92528 | JGI IMG/M metagenome (GOLD analysis project Ga0126342, IMG submission 92528) | Coral microbial communities from Lord Howe Island, Old Settlement Bay, Australia - Cyphastrea 1 metagenome | ecosystem: Host-associated > Invertebrates > Cnidaria > Coral ...
GAGAGAGAGAGAGAGACAGAGAGAGAGACAGAGAGAGAGACAGAGAGAGAGACAGAGAGACAGAGAGACAGAGAGACAGAGAGACAGAGAGACAGAGAGACAGAGAGAGAGAGAGAGAGAGAGAGAGAGACAGAGAGACAGAGAGAGAGAGAGAGAGAACAAAACATGATCAAACCATACCAACCTGAAGATGTTTTAGATATTGATATTGCTGTTAAATAGCTATCGCGGTCTTCACTTGCGGAGAGTGGAGCTGACTGCAACCGCTACGTTTTTTTTTTAACCCACATCCTGAAAGCGCTCAAACTCTGCGAGGAGTTAACCTTAGTGCTCCTGTGCGAGAGTCAGTTGCCAAGCTATCCAGTAGTCCTTTGAGGCGCTTCAATGATCGAACAAGAATCAACACGGGGATAGATGTAATACATACGTGATATACATTGGTATGATATGTGATACATATGTGATCATCCGTGATATATGTGAGCGAAACCAATCTTCAACAGTCTTCCAAGATCTTCCAAGTATTCTTTCGCTTTGTTACTGCTAATCTCCCCTGCATGAGGTCCACAGCGGGCTCTGGTGGCGGCACCACCGCTTCGTCGGGGTATCCACAGGAGGCACTTCTTGCCACTTTCGTGTCGCTGTGTTGATGGCGACATCCAAAATATCCAAATCATCCTCTCCGCAAAGTGACTGTGGGTGATCAAGGACATCGTCAGTCTTGTGAAGCTGAGGCATGATAGGCATGGCATATTTTCGGATCAAGCTGTAGCGAAATCGTGCCATAGTCATCTCAGCCATCTCATAGTCGACCGTGTCCCGTAAGCCCATAGTCGGTGGCAACTGGAAGTGCAACCCTTCTAAGTTGGCAGATGCCAAAGCGCTGGTGTACGTAAGCTTGGAAAGAGAATTCGACAAGGACAAGGTGGATGTGGTAATTGCTCCGGCAGCTTTGCACCTGGGTCATGTGAAGTCTCCTTTGGAGGCCTTGGGCATGCAGGTGTCTGCCCAAAACGTGGGCAAGAATAACATGGGCGCCTTCACTGGTGAATGCAGGACATGGAGGTTTGCTATACCCTGATTGGTCACTCTGAGCGCCGCAGCAAGTATGGTGAGACTGATGAGGACACTGCAACCAAGGTGGAGAAGTGCCAGGCTGCTGGGCTCAAGGTGCTGTTCTGCATCGGAGATCTGTTGGAGGAGCGTGAGGCTGGCAAGACGGATGAGGTGAACAAGCGTCAGCTGTTGTCCCCAAAATCAAGAACTGGGATGACATCGTCATTGCCAGATCCAGTGGTAGCTAGTGTGGGCATCGGTACTGGCAAAGTGGCCATCCCAGGCAGAGGAGACCTCAGGTGGCCGCGCTTACATCGAGGCAGCGCTGAGGCAGCCAAGATCCGCATGGTGGGAGTGTCATGCAAAAAAGGAAACTGAGAACTGCAAGGAGCATCAAGGAGCTGATTGCAAAGTCCAACATCGACGGTTTCCTCGTGGCTTCCTTCATCTTTCAAGGAGATCGTCACCGCTGCGCAGGGATGAGCTTAGGAGCTTCCAAAATGGAGGATTTTTTTTCTGCTCTGCAGCCTTGAGTGACATGTCTAGTCAATAGAATGGCCAACAAGAGAAGATGACACAATGACAAGGTTTTTGATTATATATATATATTGTTATATACTTCTTGAGATGCCTTCTGAATCTTTTCCATTTTGTGTTGTTTGTAGCCAAAGCAGACACCTCTTGCACTCCATGCTGTTTATGTACAGTACGAGCGAACTCTTCTTGCAAAAAAGGCTTCTTTCTGCATCCTCAACCAGAAGGATAAGAAGGGGCACTTCAAAATTTCGATTCGCTTCGTGTCCCCTGCTTCAGTGTACTACCCCAAAACCTTGCGGCTTTCGCGCAGGCGAAGAAGCCTCCAGCACCAGCAGCTCCAAAGGAACTTGCTGCATTGTGCTGTTGCAATTAGTCTTTGGAGACTCCGTGTCTGATATTTTGGTGACCTGTTGACCGCTCTTGGTCTCTTGTCCTCAAGCTGACCTTTGTTCCGCTGGTCCGTTTGATTTGCCTGGTTTGCATAGGTAGCAATATGTAGCACTCATTTGTACATGTTCTGCTGCTTTGGTTCAGAACTTCCGACCGGTTCCAGAGCGGTCCAGCCACAGAGCATGACGCCTGAACCGACGAGCATGACGCCTGAACCGAAGTTCACTGGGGTGGCGGACTCTGAAGCTGATGTTGAGACTCGGGCAGAGACCACCGACAGCATCCGCGAGAAAGACAGTGACATGAAGGATGCAGAAATGGGGCTTGATATTCCAGCAGAAACTGCAGAGCCAGCACCGACGCGCATCATGCTTTTGGTGATGCTCAGCATGTTTCAGGGCTACGCATCAATGGTTGGCCCTCTTCAGTCAGCATACAAGCATGAGCTGGGAGTGAAGCACGGCACAGCCAATGCCCATGTTTTTACCCAGGCTGCTGTGGGTGTCCACTACGGCAAGCTGATTGCCAGACTGGGCCACAATGTCTTCTTCGCTTGCCTCAGCCCACGGACGAGAGTGATGATTGCCATGGTCTTTATGTTTGTGGGTGTGTTGATCCCATCTCTACTGGTGTTCACCTTGAAGTGGCACTGGGTCTACTCGGTCTTTGTAGCTTACATGCTATCAGGCTTAGGGCTTGGCATCTTCGAAGTGACCTTCCTGAGTGTGATCACACCCCTTGGAAGGCCCACCAAGTCCTGGGCCATTGTGGGGGCCCCTGCAGGCTTTGCGACCATCAACATCTTGGGGCTCACATTGAATTCTTTCAGCATGCCTGTTGTGTACATCTACTGGTACATCGTGGCTTGCTTGCCTTTCGGCTTCTACATCTTCTGGCAATTCGCTCCACGTGACAAGACAGAACTGCGGACAGCCAACTTCGGAGCATCCCTGCGACAGGCATGCAGCTGGATGCCCAAAATGATACCATTCTTTGTGGCGCAGTTTCTGAGCCACTTTGCCATGGAGAACTGGCCTGCCATTTTCTACATGTTCCATCCACCAAAGGTGCCGCTGTTTGACCCCAAGAGCGATCAGCACCTGATGGACTGGGGACAGTTCTTTGCCATCACCTACATCTTCATTTTCCTTGGTGACTCCATCAGTCGCAGGATTGCGATCTACATCTCGACACCTTCAGTGAAGAAGAGGCTGCTCTTTCTCAGTGGTGCAATGCTCTGCATCATCGCAGGTCTCTACTTGGAATCTTTGGCCATTGCAATCCTGATCCCCATTGCCATCTTTTTGATCTTTTGGGGAAACGGCACCATCTATGGCCTTACAGCTCATCATGTAGATAAACACGTGCCTGCAGAGCACAACCTCGCATCGTACTCTTGCTGGTGCTTCATTGGCGATTTGGGCGCCATCCTTGGGGGGATCTTGGTGGAGAATACACATGACCTGTTCTGCCAGGGCCACAAGGGACCCTTTGAGTGCTGAGTCGCACTAGGTTGGCCACCCGAGTAACACTCGGTCACATGGCCGACGTAGTGTTTTCCCGGGCGCAGCATGAAATGCTGAGCTCTAATTCGCTTTTGAGCAAAAGGCACACGCGGATCGAATTCATTTAAAGATATGCGAAACCATACGAAAGCAATTGTGCCACTGAAAATTGAAAAGGAGGAATTGACATGAATTGGTTGATGTTTACTGTTTGGTTTCGGTTTGTACGTTGCATTGGGCCAGTTAGGAGCCAGTGCAGAATCCCCTTTCAGACGGCTGGGAGTAAAGAGGCAATCACACGCATACGAGTATCAAAGTCTCGAGTCTCAGCTGTCATTTTAGCAGACACGACGATAGTACCCATCTGCGCCAGAAAAAAGATGAGGGATATTGAGAGATCAACTGCATCTTTGACGAGGGGAAATGATGATTGCAACGGGAACATAGTAGCAAATTACATCGCAGCACCTGTTTCATGACCGGCGATGCGAACATTCCACAGGATGACTGGCGCCAAGATGCTGCGGAGCATCAAAACGCGAAACAGCAGATTTCTCAGTTGGCTTTCTCAGTACATGAAGCGAGGTCAGGCAGATACCTCCGGGTGCTCGTTTGAAACGACACTATGCCGGCAAAGATCCTGGACTCAGGATCCCGATCCGGCACGAAAGGACACTATTGAGAATCTAGAAGATTCTAGAAGCATATTCGTTATTTGTATAATATATATATATATATATATATATATTATAATACTAAAATATATAAACAAATAGAACAACCATATAGTAAACGATAAGAATAACAGCAACATATAATAATAATGATAATAATAATAATAGATAATAATAGTAGATAATAATAGTAGATAATAATAGTAGATAATGCATAATAATACTCATCATTAACGAGCAATTATCATAGTGATAAATGTTAATAATATATGTAAATAGATAGTAACAAAAATGATAATGACAGATAATACCAGTACTACTGCTGCTGCTGCTGCTGCCGCCGCCGCTACCACGACCACCACCATTACCACGACCACCACCACGACCACGACCACCACCACGACCACGACCACCACCACGACCACGACCACCACTGCCCCCACCGATAATCATTGCATGTTATATAAGGTATATATATACACAGGTACATATACGTACATATAATTTACACATATACATATAATATACCTTCATCTATAAATCATTTGTGTATGTATACATATATACATACTGACAGAAATATTGTAAAAGGACCATAAGACATGTAATATTTCACAAGTAATATACACTTACATGCACATTATGCATTTATATTTGCATGATGTGTTTTTTTGGCAGAAAGAAAACTAGCATGGTGTTTACGTGCTCTCTCTGACTTCTTGAAGTCTCGCCACGCAAAGATTCAACGCATTTTTCGGTGGAATAATCACTGAATCGCTAGTGAGCGCCATACGTAGCCAACTTCGTCATCTGTTACTTGCAACAAGCCTCTGAGGAAATCGCAAAAAGGAGACGCAGGCAAAGGAGGCAATTATGCTTTGCGCGGCATTGCACGGCTTCCGATTGAAGGGATGAAATTGTTTGTTAATTTTTGTTACCTTGGCTTACTTGTTGTGTTGTCCATGTTTATTTGCTTCACTCTTGACTTTTGTTGCAGCTTCCTGATCTTTTGAAACAGTGCAAGGATGCCTGTTGGAGTGTTCAGTTGCAAGCCAAAAAAGGTTGAGTGCAGCATACCAACTGCCATTGACAACACGTTTTCCTCTCGCTGTAGGCAAAGGAAAAGGCGATGCTGGTAGAAGGTGGGCCTGCAGTAAAACATTCACAGACTGATTTAAAAATGCACCGCCCTGACAGGTATGGTATCCTTTGTGTTTGATCCCTGTTCTAGTATTCTAGTTCAGATTGCCAGTTTACCAACATGAACTCCACACAAATGCCATACATAGTAAATAGTGGTAGTACCTAAAGTCGTTCAGACAGAGCAACAGCTTGCATCCATCAACGGCTGTCCAATGGTGTCTGGAGACTAGCGAAGATCATGTCAAGTTATGTGAGGCTTCAAGTTGCCATCAACCCCAAACAAAGGAATTCCTGTTGCACCAGTTGATTCCTCACCAAAACATACCAAACAACATCTTTTCAATTCTGCATGCGCATGCACATGGAAGGTCGGGTCGAGGAGGCACCGCCGGCTTTGGCATCACATTTCAAATCAAACTCAAGTAGAGCTTCAGACACAAAGTGAAAGTGACAGCAGTGTTGTCAAGATCTTGTGGCCCTATCAAAGAAAGGATTTGGTATGATTGATTGTTGGCCATGGCATGAGGAAATCTTGTAAGCGCAACTTTTTGAGTCGGTTGCATTTTTGAGCCACTGCATGAATTGTTATTGTTTCGTGGTTGAACCTTAACTTAAGACTAATGTGTTTGATTATTTTGATTGTGTTTGCACATGTTTGCACTTTTTCTTTAGCCACTTCACATTGTGAGGCCGGAGGGACGATGAGGACGACGAGATTGAGGAACAACTTAAAGTCTCCGAAAACTCTTGGGCTGCTCAGCAAGCCAAGAGACAGGATAGGATCCGAACAGCCAGTGAGGTGCGGACCCAAATTCTCGGAAATGATTTGCTTGTGTGTTGCCTTTGACTATACAATGTCGACACGCTGTTGTCGTTGCTGCTGATGATGATTATCATGACGATGATGGCGATGACGATGATGTCCTTGCCAGAATGTGTGCGCTGCTGGCGATGTTCCACTTAGCAAGAATCTACAGATTAAGGGGCACCGGCAACGCTTGCAAGTATATCTCTTGCTTGGCAGGTGACAACAGGTGAAGAGGAGCAAGACAAGGACCTGCGAGGGAGGTAGAGGGATTCATTGAGTTCATTAAGGAGGTTGCAGGAGGGGGGCAACTTGAAATGAATCTCTTCGAAGTTTTAAGTTGACCTTGCTCTTTGATTCGCGGAAAGGCCTTGAGCAGTCATAGGAGCAACCGCATTTATTCGGGACAAATGAATGCATGCAGGTTTTCTTAGGATCCGTCGTTGGGTGCAGAACGATGTAGGGGGACTCCAAAAACAATCCAAGTAGGGAGTCGGAGTCTTGACGCGTTATCTGAAAAGGTGAGAGTGTGACAGGACAGCATTAGAAAACGAGGTCAGCACCAGACGCATTTTTCATGGAAGGCTACAAAATGTATGAACGATGTACAGGGAACTCATTTAGTCTGCTCCTTTCTTTCCCACATGTTCTAATGTTTTCGAATGTTTTCGAGCTTGGTCGAATGTTAGGCTGAGGTGAGTTCGAAACACGTTGCAGTGTTTGGCTCACGCGCCTTCAGCCTAATTAAAGTCGCCGCTCATATATATATATAACTATATGTATTACAGTATATTATTTGATGATATATGTTATTATGTATGTATCAACGTAGACCTAAGGGGCGCGCAATCGTGCTGGTCACCCAAGCAGAGGAAGCCTTGTGAATAGATTGACCTGAGAAACACGTTGTGTAGACATACACTTGCAACCTTTGTGTTTCATTTGAAGGAGATTGCTCGGAGAATGAAGTCTCCATCTCAGTAGAGCGAGATTGCTGCCAATGCTCTGCAGCTGCATGCTCTGTGGAACTGCCCATGGGCGAGTTGTCCGACAAGTTTGGGGAACCATTTTCTGTAGCTGATAGCTGCTGCTAGCTCTCGTCTGTGTTGACTGGGTACAGAGATGCTACCAAGGGGCATCCTCAACAAGCTCACTCTTGAAAAGTTTGATGATTTGACCAGGTGTGCCGTGCAAGTGTTCATTCGGATCAGATATTGAACTTTAGACAGATCGGTCTCTACATGTCTCTACCTTTTCACCAGCTTTGACACAGTAAAGGTGTCATGCGGTTCAAAATTAAAGACCTTCTTGCCAAAGCTTTAGTTGAGACCAACGCATGCACGTTGAATGGACATTTCTTGAAGTTCTCTTCTTTGACCGTCAGGCAGCTTTGTGAGTGTGGCATCTCAAAAGAGGCGCACCTCAAGTTGCTTGGCACAAAGAGACAGCCGGCTGGCCTGGCCTTGAGGTTGCGTGGGCGACCACAAAAAACCGGCAGGAACTATGAACCAATCGGAAGAAATCGGTCTGATTGCAACATATTGCAACCAAAAGAAAGAGGAGAGCAGTACCACATGCAGCATCTTTAGATTCTGCAACAATACTTTCAACGAAGCACCCACTTGGCGGTGACAGCAACAGAACAGACCAGCAACAGCCCCACAGTAGAGACATCAAGAGCACAAATGATAGCCAGAAACCGAACAACTGTGAACAAACGTGAGAGAGTTCAGCCTATTGACTATTGAACAAGTCACCAGGTTCAAAAAGGGGCAGTTCACGGCAGTTCACGGCAGTTCCATATTTTACCCACAGATGTTTGCTCGCCCAGGATCCTGATGACAGAAGTCTTTGAAAAGGCTCGTGACACCTGTTCTTGGCGAGGCTGTTCAGATTCTCCCAGCCTCAGCCGTTTTCTATCGTTTTCTTATTAGGGTATCCATTGGTTTCCCACCATTCCAACATCAAGAAGCACGCAGAAAGAGTCAATTATAGTTGCCATCAAACAGAATGGTCATAGACAAGTCAGCGAGAGCTTCATTTCATGCATAGATGGACTTGATGTGTTTGTAATTGTGAGCTTAACCGATCACTCATCACTAGTTCTACAGGCAAGTGGTGTGGACAGCTTCCACCCGCTTGCCAAACAGTTTTACGCGGTGAGCCATGATAGGTGTTGACATGTCATGTGGTGTTGGTCAGGCGACGACCCAACATCATTTTGTTGAGATGTACACAAGTCTCTGTGTGCACTTCAACGACTGGTGCTCCGAGCACCTGAAGGCAGGGCAGCCGCGCAGCCGGGCAGCCGTTTTCTGAGGCAACCTGCTTGCCATTTCGATCAGTGCTTTTTTGGTCAAGCAAATGGAATCGGTAGAAATCTGGGACCATCAATATCACCAATTCACTCGTCTTGTTTCAAAAGATCTTTCACGAAGTTCAAGCTCATGAAGAAGTAAATCGCTTTGTAGCACGCGACATATCCCTGAGAAGGTCGGGAAGTTCAAGCCTGTCCTCCTTCAGCAGTGTCAGGACTCGGTCTTGTGATCACACTACAACTGATCAAAGCAGAGCAGCCAATTTCAGCAGGTTCCTGGTTTCACTCTACGTTTCACTCTCGCTTTTTGCCAGGAATCCTTTGAAGCCAACCTGAAAGATCCGCCAAAGGCAGGTTACATCCTGTGATTTGAGCCATGGTGGGCCTCTGGTTGTGCTGTGTGATTTGTAGGAAATGTCTCCAAAGAAAAAGGCCAGTGCCAGCAGGGAAGTGGCATCCTTGGCAGATCTGAGTCCAAACATTCCAAGCTGATGTGAATGCTGATCATATTATTATATTGATCATCACAGGCCTTCACAAGGCATGCACTATTTCCAATCTAGCCTTCTACCATTGGCGAGAATGATGCAAAATGATGCAAACTCGGGACTATGTTTCAAACAGACGTCACAAGAGAATGGCAATTTGTTGGTCTTTCCTCAGTGCCCTCTTGATTTGTGCCGAGGAATTGGAAGAGTACGAAGAGAAGAGACAAAGATATCGCCTGCGAGCTGGGAACTCATTGGAAGGAATTTGAAGCATGTGAAGCAGCGAATCTAGGATAACATTGATAAAACTTGATAAGATGTTAAATCAAATATTGATAACATGATATAACATGATATAACATGTTAAATATTTTAGACATTTGTCACGTTTGAAGCTAAGCTCTCAAACTTCTTGACTCTTCAGCTCCAGGTGATGGGCAACATTCGTTTTATAGGCCAGCTGCTGGTGAAGAGGACCAACTGAGACCAGGGGAGCTCCCAGTTCCGACTCCAAATCACTGCCAGCTCCCAGCGCACCAGACATCACCCGAATATTATGCCTATTACGCATTATTACATCATATTACATCATATTACATCCTATTATATACATCTATTACGCATTATATCGCATTATTATGCTTCAAAGAAAATGTAATCACTAACCTGGAACGCGTTGCCCATCACTGCGCAACTGGATTGTGAGCAAAGGCCAAATTGGAAAGTTCGAACTGTGCTTGACTAGATTTTCTCAAGCCACACAGAGTTTTAATGATTCGATTGTGGGGTATGTTATCGGAGGCTTGGGGTCCACACCGATCAACCTGGTCTAGATTTTTTGTGCAGCCAATCACAACTGGCAATAGGAGCAGTTACATTCGGTCCATCTCCTATTGTCTCCTATCTATATAAATGCTCAAGGGAGGTTTTAAAGAAATCTGCTTGATGAATCTGATGGTCTGCTTGCCGATCAACTCCCGCGCTTGGCAGCTTGTAGCAACAGGATGTTAGCATCGAAGTTTCTCATTCCTTGTGCACAGGAGCCATGACAGTTTGGGACTGGCTTGGGAGCAGTGTCCATTTGCCTTGTGGGATGCAGTATAGCAAGAGCAATACATGGGGAGGGAACACCTTTCTTTTATAATGAGCAGAAGACACAGAAAATACCACACAAACTCGCTCTGGCAACTTTACTTTGAGGGCAGAATTCTGATCCAATTTAAGACGCGTTAGTCATTTGTCAGTTATGTTAGCACTCTGAGATCAGATCGGAGCGCTGAGGAGCTCCTCTCCGAAGCAACACCTGGCTCCAACAGTTCATTGGAAGCGTTGGTGCTGAACCCCAGCCGGGTAAGGCAGAATTGACAGAATATGACAAAATTAATCAGATAATATGAACATATCCCCAATCATTACGCATAGTTTGTTTTGAAAAAGGAAAAATAAAAAGAAAAGCAGGTCACCGGACGTCACTGGAAGTTCTTGCATTTTAGCTCTCTAGCGCTTTCGGGGTCTCACTCATTTTCCCATTATACTTGCCCCTTTCGGGAAGTTGTTGTTTGCCCATGTTTGGCCATAAGCTGTCGCTGTTTCCAAGGCCAGTTTGCTGACCATCACTGGCGGGGTCTTCCTCTCAGCCATTATGCCTGGATGCAAACATCGATTTTTTGTCTTGAACAGTTATCTCAACATGACAACCTCGCATCAACCTGCTTTTTCCAAGGCAATTTTTTTGTGGAGCTACAATATAACAAATATATATATACATACACACACATAGAATCGAACCCTGCTGTGCTTGAGCTTTCTGATCTGAGGAATTTGACAAGATGGACTTCAAGCGATGGGCTCAGTTCAGTTGTTCAGAGACATTTGTTCTCGTTTGGACCCAACAAGAAACTAGGCAATACTTGGGAATAATTTGCGTCGAATCAGTTCCGTTGACACCTGATAGCTTCACAGCTTCATGTTGTTGGCACCTCAGCATTGTCCTGTACGACCATTACGATCTGCCTTGGAGGTACTACAAACAGCTCTGTGATGTCTTCAAGAAAGTGGAGAAAATCACAAAGGACGGGGAGACCTGAAGCAGCCAGGCACAATCACATAATATATCAACATAATATATCTATAATAATTATATATAATATCTATAATACTTATATATATATATACACATAATATATATATATATATATATATATGTGGCAGGGACCTTCTGGTATAATATGACCGTACCCCTTGCCTCTGCTGATACAGCTATTTGCCTTCCATTGGGGCCCTTCATGAAATATTCGGAATCTCTCC
>Ga0126342_10020201_pt1 | contig 11222 bp, 13 predicted proteins | sample Cyp1metagenome_FD_92528 | JGI IMG/M metagenome (GOLD analysis project Ga0126342, IMG submission 92528) | Coral microbial communities from Lord Howe Island, Old Settlement Bay, Australia - Cyphastrea 1 metagenome | ecosystem: Host-associated > Invertebrates > Cnidaria > Coral ...
AGAGTGTAGAGTGTGGAGTGAGGAGTGTAAAGTGCAAAGTGTGGAGTGTAAAGTGAGGAGTGTAAAGTGTGGAGTGAGGAGTGTGGAGTGTAAAGTGAGGAGTGTAAAGTGTGGAGTGAGGAGCGTGGAGTTTGTAAATTGGAGAGTGTGAAGTCTAGAGTGTAAAGTGTAGAGTGTAAAGTGTAGAGTGTGGAGTGTAGAGTGTAGCGTGTAGAGTGTGGAGTGGAAAGTGTAGAGTGTGGTGTGTAGAGTGTGGAGTGTGGAGTGACCAGTTGCGAAGCCCCTTTGTTCCATACGTCCGGAACACCGCGGAACGTTCCATACACAATTTTGACTCGGGACCATATATATATATATAGGAATATTTATAATATACATATTATATATATATGTATATGTAATTATATATATATGTATTACATATATATATATATATATATATACACATTACATACGTAATTATATATGTGCACATGCACACATGCATTATATATGATACATGTAGATATATATATAGATACATGTTTCGGTTGTAAAACATATGGACAGACAAACGTACATATTGCGTATTCACGCGCACACACACACATACCTATCTAGTTGTTAGATTGTTTTCAGTTGAACACGGGGTGTGTATGGTTTTGTGGACTTAGGAGTAGCTCTAAAACAATCAGTGGGGCGCTGTTGCAGGTCAGAACAGGCAGCTGCAGGCCCAACTTTCTCGAGCCCAGCTTCAGATTACTTCGAAAGTATCGGATGCAACAGCCTTGAAACGCGAAGTTGTTACAAAGACAATGGAACTTGAGAAGCTTGCGAGAGAATTCCAGCAGTCACAATCAGATCTGTGTTCGAGAGTTCACTCTGTTTCTGATAGCCTACTCCAAATGTCGCGGGATGTGCGGGACATGACAGTGGAAGCCTCACGCTCCGAAAAAATCTCAAGTCCAGTAGCAAATCCCTCCCACCACAGTGGCAATGGACACGCTCCTGGACATGCAGGGCATGTTGGACACAGTGGCCATGGCCACGAAGCGTTTGCTGCATCGACTCCAGCACCTTCGACCCAGTTTGCTTCTCTGGGAGTTGACGATGAAACTCTCCATGCCTTGAAGCGAAGACTTCAATCCCTGGGCGATGTGTTGGTCTTTACCAGTGACAAATTTGATGCGTGTTGTGCATCTGGGCACAGCATTCCACCTGGAGCTGTGCGAGTGCGACCTCGACGATGTGACCACGTATTTTTGGTTGAATGCTTAATGCCATACTGGGTGGGAGGTTTATGCCCTGTTTGCAGGTGCAGCTTTGCCTACAGCCGAGAAAATGATGAGAGCGACAGGTGCTCGTCTGTTTCCACCAGTGTCTCGCAGCGAGCAAATGTTCTTTCTCTCAGGCACGAAGCGCGGCACCTTGAAAAGGTGGACACACGAGAGGTGATGGCCTCGTTGAACTTCCGAGGCCCAAAAGTCCTCAGGGGACAGCGAAGTCATGCCAGCGATGCATCTGGTCCTGGTCCCTCTCGCTCTGGCACCGGTGCCACTGGAGTTTCTGGCTCCTTGGGTAGAACATCTTCAGGCCGGGATCGACCACTATGACACTATGAGTCGCAAGAATCCAGACCGCTGTGCTTGTCCGAAAACACGAAGAGCAAGAACTTGGTGGACTCATTGCAATTCTGTACTGGCCAACTCTCAAACATGAGGGCAAAGTAGGGCAAATCGCTGCACTTGGATCGAAGAGAAAGCGCTGAAAGATGATGGCTGGACTCGATGGATCATGTCAAAAGTGCTCCCGTCTAGAGATTTGAAGAGCTTTTGAGCAGCCATGGTGCCACAGTATGCGCTTCTGAGTGGTGAAAAAACGTGTGACATGGTGCCACAGAGGATCGGTGTCCATTCTCTTCACGCAGTTCTAAAAGAAGTTGCAGGGTCGAACCACACGGGTATGCCAGTAAACAACCGCTGAAGGGGTTTTCGCTGCCACACTTTGTAGTGTACACATTGAGGTATTTGCATTTCGAGCATTTTAAGTCCATGGTTGCTTCTTGAATCGTTCCTCATACTCACTTGTTCATCAGCTTCATGGTGCACAAGTTGCACAAGTGAAACGCCAACAGGCACTTTCATTTCAAGTATCTTTTGTTTTTGTACTCTTCAATGCAGGCTAAAGCAAAAGCCAAAGCGAAGGCGAAGGCGGTCGAATCTTGTCAGAATTTGATCCAAAATGGATAGCTTCACCAGCCACATGACACAGTGACGCACAAAGTGCTCATGTCTGCAACCAAGATCAAGAAGTCATCGAAGTCATCGAAGTCATCGAAGTCATCGAAGTCATCGAAGCCATCAAAGCGGTCTGGGGCTTTATGGCGCTTTCCCCGTGAGCAGTGTAGCAGCATGTAGCAGCGTGTAGCATGTGTGAATCTTGAGCAAGGCACTGCCAGGCTGATCCGCTGAGGTGAGCGATGGAATACGGAGCAAAGTGTCCTAGGGGAGAGCAGGCGAGCAAAAAATCGAGCCAAACTTGGCAGCCAAAGTGTTTTCCTCGATTGAAGTTCTCGAAGATCTGTCTTCGCAGGCACTTCAGTACGTTGGCTGCCGTTGGGCACTTCTGCTCTGAGACTTGGCAGTGCAAATCACACAGACTTCGGTGTTGGGATTTTTCAGCATTTCTCTTTTTTAAAGTCTTTCAAAGCCTTTGCACTTTAATTTCACAGTTGCATGTCTTCAGGAGTTTTCATGGTCGCGTGAGATGAAGAGAATCGAACGCTCTTGACAAAAGGAATTGGCCACGGCTCTCTGATCTGTGTTTTGTGAAGTTAACCCTATTGAAATTCAGCCCAGTGAAATCAAGATGAAACAGCATGCTGACATGGATGACAAGTTCAAGTCCACTTACTTAGTACCGACGAAATGTAACGCGTTCGTCCCAGATGGAGTCAGCTTTTGTGGAAGCAGAGTTTTAAGCTTGGACCGGCAAAGCGCTGGACCGGCTGCGAGTGAAACCTCTTGTGAAACACGAGAAACTTCACTAGCAGCAGTAGAAGACAGGCAAGCAATGTCAAGCAGTCCCGTGTCATGCGAGCCATTTGCTGTGTTGACATGCAATGATCCTAGCATTGGCCAGCTTGCTATCATGGTCTACTCTGCAGAAAATTGTTCAGCTGACAGTGTTCGCCATGGAGAGGGAAAAGAGGAGCTGTGAGAGAATCTGCCTGATTTTTTCATCTGCACCTATTTTCCAGGATTGCGACTTGCACGTTTTGATACATTTCGCAACCATCGCAGGGCAGCCTTTCAAGTCTTCATCAGAGTGGCTATGATCAAGATTCTTTGTATCCTTTGTGCATCTTAGGTAGTTTGATTTTACCTTCTGGATCAGTACAACTTTGTTGGAACATACACCTCAAATACACCTTAAAAGATCAAAATTTGGCTTTGGCGAACTTTGCATCGCAATGGTCTAGCCTGCCATGGATGTGCCTGGCTTTGCCGTGACCTGGGGTCGTTGCCAATGGTGTGGCACGCTCACAAGGTCGGATGTATGCAGTGCATGCTTTGGCAGTTTTGAGTACCAGTAACTGGTATGCAGTATGCACATTCTATGTCATTTTGATTCATTTTGCATATCATGGATGTATATGCATACAGTGCACAGACACCCACACACACATGTGTACTATACATATAGTACAAAGTCGAGGCTGAAATCGACTGCAATTTATTGATTCCAGGGACGATGGGGCAATCCTTTGCGTGAAGTACTTTCAGCCCAAGTTGTAGAATGGCAAGCAGGGTCAATATGGTTCAATTTGAATTGGTTAGGACCACAAGTTTTCTCTTGTGAGCTTCTGTGTCAGGTCGGAACCATAGTTCAAAGATGTCCAGACTAGCTGGTTTGCTATCGCTGGCAGCTGTCTCTGGACTCCTGACATTACTGGCAGCATTTTGGCTCGGAAGGCCTGATGTTCATGCTACATCACTCCCAGCAGTCTTTGTTTTGATTTGATGCATTCAAAATCATTCAAAACCATTCAAAACATGGCACATTCCGATCATTCCGGAACTTTAGAATCTTCAGGCGCCAAAAGTCGACCTTAGTCGAGTGGGGATCTTAGCCACTGAGAGCTGCTGAGCTGCTGAACAGCCACGCACTTTACACGTTTTAACAGGCCATCTCCAAGTGCAGTTCTACTGCAAAAGCTGGGAAGATGGCACTACAGGAGACATCAGGACCTGTGAGAAATCCTTTGGAAAAAGACTGTTTTGGAAAGCGTTTCAGACATGTTCAGACCGGTTTCCCGCAAGATGTTGGACATTTTCCAAAGATGGAAGTGTCATGTGTCGTCCAGGGATCCCAAGCCTTGCTTGCATACCACTGGGCACGGCAGGCCTCACTTTCGTGATTCCAGACGGTTTTGACAACTATGGATTTGAATTGATTCCAGGATCGAAGAGAAAAATCAATGAAGCTATATCAATTCACACTAGAATCTGTCAGGATCAAACATCTTCAGTGATCTTCAGCTTTTATTTCCAAATTTTTGGTGGCCCTTCCGCCCTTCCTCAAACTTTCACTGTCAGCCAGGCCCAGATCAAGGCCAATGCGGTGCACTCGATTCTTACCCCTATTTTGTTGTACGACATTGGAGCTGCTATGGATGCCACCGCAAGGCATCCCTCTCACAGTGTCGCGAGCGTCGCATGGCACTTGCAGACATCTTTTTTTTCAAATCGTGACTTGTGTCCAACAAAAGCAATATGAAGCGAGGGTGTTTCAAAATGGGTGTGTTTGAAAATGGGGTAGTGCATGGTAGTGCGGTATACCCCCAGATGGCCATTGGAATAGAAAAAATGATGATTAATAGAAGATTTATGGGGTACCCTATTTTCAGACAAACCCAAATGGATCCAAATGGTTCAAACAGAAAGCGACTGGTTGCTGCATGTTGCTGCGATTCTTGCTGCGAGTCAATTCGCGTTGACCCAGAAGCTCCTTGTGTATGAGGCGATGGTGAAGCTTTGCGGCTTGCACTTGTATGAGTTTGTTGGAGTTAAAAAAGGGGTTTACCCAATGGTCAGATGATAATAGACCAGGCGATTTTTCATGGGGTTCCCAGTTTTGGGACATCTCATTTGTATTGGCTGGACACACTGTGATAGGAACTTGCTTCAATCTTGGAGCAGTTCTCTTGGGAGGCGAGTGCATCTTGCATTGCAGTCTTTCTAGGCTTGAAGTCGACTGCGTTGCAGCTCCGTTGGAGGAGCATTTGGGTGAGCTGACCGATCAAACAGAAATGATGAGGGACATCGGCATGGTCGAAGCCTCTAAGCCTTGATCTGGGACGTCGGTAGCAGCAGAAAAGTGGTAGCAGCACTTAGGCTGCTCTGGGAATCAAAGAGGTCGAATTGGAGATCGGTTCTTGGCAGGTGCAGAAGCGTTTGTGCATTCGTGTCAATGCGCTTTGACATTTGTGGTGCTTGCGCACTCCTGCTTGGACATCATTTGTGAATTTTGTGAACAGGCTTCCTTGAGGCTGTGCTTGGCCACAAACTGTGGAGAAACCATCCGACATGCTGAGATCCTACTGCGGGCAAGCGTCCTAGAGTCCTAGACTAAGGGTTCTAAGGGTTGTGTTGGAAGATTCTAAACTAAGCATAGGTAGTCTTGGTGCATTGGCTGGTTCGATGGTGCCCTTCTTGCTTTTTTGATGGCAAGGTGTGACCAGATTTGGACCCCAAAAACCTATGAACTTTTTGAACATTCCAAACCTATGCTGCAGGTGGGCGTTGCTACGTCCAAAAGGCCCAACCAGGAGGCCAGAGGCCGTTTCAGACATTTGTCGGGAACGTTGCAAGGTAGCTCCACTCCAGCATTTCCGCATTTGTCTCAGGACCACCTAGACAAAGTTCTAAAGGCCTACGAAGAGGAGCGAGAAACGCGGCAATCCTCGCAGTTGAGGTCTTTGGCATTTAAGCCAATTTAGCCAATTTAAGCAAGTGCTAAGGTTTTGTAGAGTGGCATCCCCCAAGGAACAAAGGGACTGCGGACAATCTAGCAAGCGGTCATCCATTCATCGCATTGTGATGGAATACAGGCAGAACGAATCTTCGAGCAGCTGGATCAGAGACAACATCAGCTATATGCCATTCTTGCTGGATGCCTTAGCAATTGCCATTAGAGTTGCAAAATTGTTTCCTTTGTCCTCCTTTGTTGATGTCTTGTTGGTCACATTTCCAGGTCCACAACTTTGGTGCTACCTATGGTCAGCGGGGAAATCGTAGAGGCGGACCTTGTGGACAGATGCTGCAGTCTAGTCTTTTCTCCAAGTTGGCCTGGTGAGTTGCAGGCGAAAAGGACTATTTTGAGAAGGTGCCGGACTCTGAACCAGTTGGTTCATGTTGGTTCCACGGGTTGTTGGATTTTCCAAAGATTGTTTCTACTTGGCGTCATCCTTTTTGGATCAGTTTGCAACCGCACACTTTCTTTGCAGGCGCTGCAGATCTACCGAAACACCACGACCAACTACACCGAGACCTACACCAGCCTCTTGTGCCGAGAAAGATGGTAAGATTCAGCAAGATTCGGTAAGATGGTGGACTTTCTAAGTTTCTGAGTTTCTGACAAAGCACAGCTCGTCACCAGGTACGAAGTATCCATGGCCAGAGAAGAGATGGGTGATGCTGATGGAGGCAGAATGAATGGATGCTGAAATTGTTGAAAATCTGAAGAGCTGAATTTTGCAGGTCTTGAAGCTTTCAATGAGGCCACTTGATTTGTTTCTGACTGCCAGAGACTGAATGATATGGCGATATGGCTCATTTTAAAGATCTGCTGGTATCTAAGCTATACTCATCCTTCTTGCTCTCGGAGGTCGAGCAGGAATCTCGTTGTGAAAGTTTGCCTGCAAACTGCATGACAGTGTAGTGATTTAATTTAGGGCGGAGGGTGGGTTTGTGCCTAAGTGAGGGGCTCAAACCGAACTTCAGGGATTTTAAATGTCGAAGTTCGTTGGCCCCTCGCGCTTGGCATGATGCTACCGGTGGGGAAGCCTTTGCCGCTAGATTGGGATGAGCAGAATCCTTGGTCCTCCTGTTTCAAGATCTTGGCGAAGGACGAACCCTTCTGGTCGGAGCAAGCTGGTGCCCCTTTGGCACCATCTGAGGATATAGCCTCTACACCCCTGGTTGGGGGCTCTGACGTGCTGCAGGTTCCCAAAGAAGAGAAGGACGACCGGAAGCGGCAAGCTAACCGGGACAAGAGGTATGCCCGCAGGAAGCGGCTTCAAGATGATCGTGAGGAGCTGCGCAAGCTGAAGAGCCAGAAGTTCGATGCTGACAAGCCGCAAGGCAAGGGTCAGAACAAGGGCAAGTCGAAGGACAAGACACGGGCAGAGATTTGTTTCTCCTGGGCGCAGGCCAAAGGTCTGTGCGCAGATGTGCCAGTCGGCGGTGAATGCCGTGGCAAAGTTCGAAGAGCTCACAAGTGTCAGCTCTGCTTGTCGCCAGGGCACAACAATGTCAACTGCCCACAAAAGTGAGCAGGGGCCCCCTGATGGTGAGCGGTCTTCTCACCCGGGGACTTAGGGAGACTGGTGGGACAAGCGGACCTTAGCTGCAAGAGACTGGAAGGGAAACGGTTTGAACTTTAGATTTCATTTTCAAACTGTTTAGTTTAAGTTTCAATTGGTGGTAGGTGATCAGGTTCAGGTTGACTTCATTTGATCGATTTATTTCACGTCATGCAGTTTCATTTGAACTCGTTTGGCACCGGTCAACCGTTGAATCACTTGCTTTCAGGCTCAAGCTGGCAAGATGGAAGAGGAGGCCGTGGTTTGGGACCCAGATGAGGTCAACGTCATTCAAGGAGAATGGCATCCTCAAGCGCTTGAGCTTTTGAAGAACACCGGGGACTTCGCGCAGTACAAGGCTCAAAGGGAGTTCAGGTTTGTCCACCTTTTCAGTGCCCCAATGACGTCTTGAAGGTGGCGTTGGAAAAGCAGGCGGCAAAGGAAGGCCTGCGCGTGAAGGTGGAATCCTATGACAAGGAGGGGCCCCTGAAGCAGGACTTGGCGGTGGACAGACCCTACATGGACTTGCTGGAGACGGTGGATACTATAGATGGGTATCATGCCGGGTTCCCGTGTGGCAGCTTCAGCATGGTGCGCAACAAGCCAGGGGGACCGCCCCCGGTGAGAAGCAGGGAGTTTCCTTCCGGCCTGCCAACCAATGACAACAGGCCACAACAGGAAGCTGATAGCTGGCAGTGCGCTCTTCTATGCTGGCTGGAAAGGTTCTGAACCTCCACCATGAAAGGAAGGTTGGGGAGGTTGCCACGTTGGAGAACCCGCCAGGGTCTGAGGCAGGGCAAGACTGCCCGGCATGGTTGTTGCCGGAAATCATGGCCTTCCTGAAGGAGTATCAAGCCCAGGATGCCCGCTTCAACACGTGCAACTTCATGGAGGGCAAGTATCGGTGGTTGAAGCCTGCAAGATGGTCGGGACGCCTGCAAGGCTTGGAGGAGCTCTCAGGCAAATGCTCATGCCCAAGTTGCCGCTGTTTTGCAAGAGCAAGACAGCAGCGGAGCATCCCAAAGCCTTGGCGGAGCGCTATGCAGGCCTGGTGATCAAGACCTTCAAGCAGAACTTGCAGCTGGAGTTCTGGCGATATAAGCTTCAGACCAAAGAGGGCGAGGTGAGCAAGCTGCAGAGGAATTGGATCAGAAGCAAGGAGGCCAGAACACCAGCACCCAGCTCCGAAGAGCCCTCTTCTTCGACCTCGAAAAGGGCATGGCAAGTCGGGGACATCACGAAAGACATGGTCCCGAGGCCTGACATGATGTCCAAGAAACAGCGCAAGGAGAAGGATAATGACTTCTTCCTTGGTGGCATGCGCAACCCGGACATTGCCGTGTCGAAGCTCCACATGGTCACCAGCGTCGGCATGGACATCAGCAGGGCCTGGAACAGATTCATCCAGGACAACCCGAAGGCGCTGGGGATCTCCAAGACCTATATGGTGGCAATGAGGACTGTGCGCCGGACTTGGACGTAGCGCTGGCATGGAAGGCGACCTTGGAGCGCATGCTGAAGGCGCGGGAGTTCGAGGACGTGGTGATCCGTGAAGACTACGAGTTCCAAATGCCGCTGAACACGAAGTTGGACCAGCTTCTATGACCTCCTGGACGCGGCGACGGAAGAGATCAACCGCTGCGTCAACAAGGGCTTTGCTGCCGTCCGGCTTGGAATGGCTCAAAGGCGGCTTCAGCTCAGGGACCATTTCCCGTATGGGCCTCATACAGAAGATCAAGGACGACGGCAGGGTCAAAAACCGAGTGTTGGTGGACATGCTGCGCTCCGGTGGCAATGCGCGGAGTTCAGTGCCAGAGAGGCTGATACTGCCAAGAGTCCAGGACGTGCTGCAGGGAGCTCGCAGGGACTTTACAGGTACCAGGACGAGCTAAAGGCCCTGGCAGACAGGGAAGGCTGGATGGCTGAGAAGGAGGTGGATCTTCACCAATGGGAGCTCATCGGAGCTGATTTGGCAGACGCTTTCTGCCACTTCCCAGTCTCAAGAGAAGAGCTGGGCAATTGCATCTGTCCGGGTCTTGAAGAAGGGCAATTCATCTTGTACACAGCCTTCTTTTCGGCTTCAAAGCCGCACCGCTCCTGATGGCCAGGCTGTCAGCAATGTTCACGAGGTTCCTGCAGAGCTTGCTGGCGAGAGGCGGGGGAGTCATCCAGACCTACATGGACGACCCCCTGATCCTGCTGGCTGGCACGGCTGAGCGCCGGAATCGCACCTTGGCCTACCACAAGGGCGAGCGCGGTGGCCGCGTGACATGGATCGGGGTGGTCTTCGAGCTGCACATGGAGCGGGAGGTCTTCAAGCTGACGGTGTCACGCAAGATGGCATCGGAACTCCTGGACAAGTTGAAGTCATGGGAAATGGGATGATCAGCCTGCGAGACTTGAGAGCTACCACGGGCAGGCTCAGCTGGATGAATGGCAGGGATCTTGCCGACCCCGACTTGGCCATCATCACGGATGCATCGCCACAAGGAGTGGGGGTGATCCTGTGCTACGTCAACTTCGCGAAGGGGGAGCTGGATCCTTGGGCAGCTATGGAAGCCCCTGTGCGCAAGGAGGACGCGGACTGGTTGGCGCTGGAGTTCGGAGAGGCGTCGTCCCAAGGCGCTTTGGAGGCCTGGGCCGTGCTCTTGGCAGTGAGGATGTGGAAGACGGGCCTTCGAGGGGTCCCGCTCTTGGTCAAGTCGGGCTCGACGGCGGAGTTGGCCATCGCGCAGAAGCTGTCCAGCCCCTCACCCACCGCGAATTGGGTGGGGGCAGAACTGGCACTCAGGTTGGAGCTTGTGGACGTGCCGCGGCTCATCGTCCACCACCTTCCAGGACGATTCAATGTGGAGGCGGACTGGCTCTCTGAACAATCTGCAGAAGTTCCCTGGACCCTACGAGGGATCAAAATACAGAAATTCGAAGGTGAGGCACGGCGTAAGTCACAGGTGCCGCCCCCTGGGATTGCCCCAAAACTGTGGGGCATCCAATCTGAGACCATTTTGCAGGCTTTTGAGAGCCTTTAACAAGTCTGCAGCTGGCAAAAAGGGAGCTGAAGGCTTGAAGGCTTCTCAGCTGCCGGAATCCACCTGTTTAGGCTTTCTTTTTAGTTCAACAAAGGGCTTGCTCGCATGTCATGGTCTCATTTTATGCATGCCGGAGCCGTGCATAGCAGCATGGAGGTCGTTCCTACCCATCCCGTTCCGGCAGGAGCCGACGACGAATGGCCATAAGCCCTGAGGGTCCTGAGTTTCGTGTTGGTGGGATGGGTTATCTAGATTCAAGAGCTATGTGGGCCAGGTTTCTGTAGAGTACAGGCGGACATGGTCATATACATATATCCATGTAGACATTTGTGTACACATTTGCAGTTGCATATGCATTACATATACATTACATTTATGTATTACATATCGAATATTTAAGATTCAAGATCTTGTTTTACGTAAATAAGGTCTTACGGACATATAATATATGTCCGTAAGATCTTATTTACATAAAATCAGATCTTACGGACATTTGCACATATGTGAAAAAACAATTGTTGGGGCATATGTGACACAAATTGCCCATATATGTTGCAAATAAATGCGGAAGCTATATGTATATACGTATATACCCTCTAGGCCCTCTACAGAGTATAGCTCTTGAACCA
>Ga0126342_10020202_pt1 | contig 11222 bp, 7 predicted proteins | sample Cyp1metagenome_FD_92528 | JGI IMG/M metagenome (GOLD analysis project Ga0126342, IMG submission 92528) | Coral microbial communities from Lord Howe Island, Old Settlement Bay, Australia - Cyphastrea 1 metagenome | ecosystem: Host-associated > Invertebrates > Cnidaria > Coral ...
AATAATGGTTAATAATGGTTAATAATGGTTAATAATGGTTAATAATGGTTAATAATGGTTAATAATGGTTAATAATGGTTAATAATGGTTAATAATGGTTAATAATGGTTAATAATGGTTAAATGGTTAATAATGGTTAATAATGGTTAATAATGGTTAATAATGGTTAATAATGGTTAATAATGGTTGATCTATGGTTTATCTATGGTTTATCTGTAGTTTATCTGTGGTTAAACATATGCTGGTTAATACAGGTTGATTTTAACCTTCCCCCAATTTTTCCTCCAAAAAAAACATCAATTTAAACCTGGTTGGTGGTTTGAACCCCTCTGAAAAATATGACTTCGTCAATTGGGATGATGAAATTCCCAATATATGGAACAATAAAATTCATGTTCCAAATCACCAACCAGATATATTATTACTGTTAAACGGTGATACCTCCGAAAAAATGTTGGCTGGTTGGCCGTGTCCCCATCGACCACCACAAAGTGATCCTCTTACATCGAGAGTTTATGTTCAAACATCCAACTGTACATATATCCATCATATATCTATCAAAAACCCTGTCTGTAAAGCTAGCTGATTGGTGGTGCAATAACCATCTTGAAAAATCTTAGTCAATGGGAAGGATTATCCCATATATTATGGAACATAAAAAATGTTTGAAACCACCAACCAGCTAGAGTTAGAAACCAACTTAGCCAACTATGTGGCACCACTTATCAACGTCTCCCTGATCGTTTTCCTGGTTTGATTCCGTTGGGAAAATCTACAGGAAAACCATGAGTGTTGTCCATCAAACAAGGGGTAAACCCTGTAACCAGTCAACCAACTGGGCTCCAAAAATTGGGGTGGTGCACCCCCAGAATGTCAAAGTCTAAATATGAAAGGTGGTGATAAACCAGTGACATTGGGGATACTATCCCCCCCCTCCGGAAAAAAAAAGGATAAATTTACATCAATCTCTAGTAGGATGTGTTCCCTTTCTGCCGTTTTTTTGGGGTGATAAAAACCAGTGTCAGCATAATAATAACTATTTGATATTGATATCCCACTGAAAAACCTCATGAAACCCCAAAAAACGATCAAGTCGCACTGAAAAATCCTATTGAACCCAGAAAATTCCACTAAATACCATGAGATCCTCATTAGATCCCAAGAAAACCCCAGTAAACCCCATGGATTGTCCCTCGAACAAAAAACCAGTTCCGCACCAAGGTACTCCGCTCCATGTGTGCTGGTCTCTGTGGCCAGGGATCAGGATCCTGAAGATATACAAATAAATTGAATATATACAGGAATTTATTGTGATGTCATGTCATGTTTATAATATATATATATGTTAATTAATTAGTTAATTAATTAATTAATTAATTAATAGTATATTCATATGTATCTCTATATATCTATATATATATATATATATATATATATATGTATTGATGGTCCGGGCCCGCTCTGGGGCCTGAGTCCCAATTCTGACATATTGGTCCATTTTGGTGTATCCCAACCATATCATTGACGGCCTTGGTCGGCCAGTGATGTCGAGACATGCACCCAGTTTGCATCCGTGGCTTTTGAAACTCCCCCAGAACATGACTGGTTGGTTGTTTTAATCATCTTGAAACATATTAGTCAATGGGAAGGTTTATCCCATATATTATGGACAATAAAACATGTTTGAAACCACCAACCAGATGAGGTCGTCACTTTGGCGTCTCCTTCCATTTTAGGGACATATAACATACCAAGAAGCCCATCGAAAATTCAGAGGTACCTCCAATGGAAGTATCTGAAATGGCATTTGAATGGTACCCTATTGATGGGAACAAAGAATGTATTATGTATAACCCCCTATCAAAAACAATCAAGATGGACTTTGCTCAAATCTCCTTCCCAATTTTTCGGCACTCCTTGCTGCCATAGTCCAGCACGTGAAAGGTACTTAGCTGTGGAGTCCCCCAGCACACTGGGTCCATTTAAAAAAAAACAAAAAGAATTGGATTCAAATCCTTAGCCTACAGTATTGTCATATACTTTGTCAGATTTTCTAAATTGGCTAAGTATGAATACTGTAGGCAAAAGATTTTCCAAGTTCCATACTTTAGACCCAATTTTTTGTTGGGGATGACAGCGGAAGGAAGCGTTAGATCAACCAACTCTGGTGTCGTCATCACCATGGGAAGCCTCCAGCCTGAAAATCAGCTTTGAAGGTTCATCGCTTTACCTCAGACCACCTGAAAAAAAAGGGACGGTTTAACTGCGGAAGATTCATATGTTTGAAACTACTGATGGCTTGGGTGCGATGACTGTCATCCACATGGTCGTTGGCCTTGATCCATTTTATAAACCGATATGTCAGTCTACCATCAAACATACTTAATCAAGACATAATTCAACTCAGCTATCCAGGGGAACCAGCTTGTAAAGTATTTGACCGGCAATGGTTTAGACATACTCAGACAAAGCGGACATGTTTTGACAGGGAGTAGATTGAGAATCGTGGCCCAAATGAACCAAGAGCATTGGATTGAATTTACTTGGTGATTACAATCATCAACGGCCATTTCAGGAACCTAGATTGGAGGTACTTACTACAGTATATCTTACTATATATAAGGCCTATTTCTTGGGCCTGTAAGGGAATATCCCCAGAACATATGGCCTTATATGGTACAGTACCTCCATTTTAGGATCCTGAAATTTCCATTAGCAATCATGAGAAAACCGGTTCAACCAGCAGTAAAAATCAATATCGCAGGATGCCACTATGAATATCAATGAATCATGATATCAGCTTGACCTCCTCTTTATAAAAAAAGGCCTGCGGGAAAGAACACATTAGCGATAAATGTGTGCTGGGATACAACGGTTGAATCCCCAATGCTGCTTGATTCCCCATCCCAGTGAAGTCCACAGCTTCTTGGTTCCTCATTTTTCCTGGCTCAATCCCACAACAACGTTTGCTTTAAATTCGAATTCTTGCTGGATGAATTCCAATTATTGTTGGTTCAATCCCCATATAGTTGTTGGCTGAATCTATCGAACTTCCCTGTCAAAATCAAGTTGAGTGTTGGTTCAATCCCATTTTTCTGATGGCTAAATCATGCCAAATCTGACCTAATCCCGTCCCCCCAATATGAAACATCCCCTCAATGGTCCCAATGATGTTTTTTAATCCCCTACTCCTACTGCTACTACTACTACTACTACTACTACTACTACTACTATGGTTTCTATGGTTTCTGGATGTTTCTGGCTTTAATCTTGGGGACAAATAAATGATTGACCTCCATATTTTTCATGGCTTAAATCCACACGATATATCTACCATATGTCAAACGTGAAATTAGAGTTATGTGAGCCAACTTAGCTATGATAAATCAGCTATAAAATCCCCATGAAACCCACATGTTCCGATGGTTTCCTAGGCTTTCCTTGGGGATTCCGAACGGAACCAACGCCAAGTCTCCAGGAGTGGCGGAAGGGCCAGGCCAACAGGAGGCTGATGGGCAAGGCCAGGTGCAGTTGCCACAAGCGGTTGTGACCTACAGGCGATTCGCGTGGGGCTCGACCTGATGGGATTTTGATCGGGATTTTGATCGGGATTTCATGGGGATTTCAAAGGGAAAAAAATAATGGGATCTGTGGGGATTTATAAAAGTTTTAGATAATGATTTACTCTCCAGTAAATTAACATAGACCCTGCCAAATAGGGGTTGGAAGATTAGTTTCCTCTAAAAATGGGTGATTTTCAGGGTCTATGTTAATTTACCAGAGGGTAACACTCATTCATCCACTGAATTATAAACTATAACATACTATAACCATTCGCCATCCTGAAAATCGCTGAAATGTTCGGCCCTGTATCATTCCAGTGACGTCACAGTGAGGTCATTGTAATTATGTAATTCATCCAAGTTTATGGGGTTCGAGAGGGTGATATCAGTAGTAGAACCGTATTTTACATATCTAAGTACTAGAATCACCAGAAGTGGCATAATAGGGACTAAGGGTAGCCACAACTGTCCATAATCTGTACTGTTCAATGAGATTTAGTAAGACTTAAAAAGGTGATATCAAGTGTCAGTTCATAGAAATCCAGCCACACACACACACACACGCACCCAGAGATGGTTCATAAACCCCTTACATCGAGGCTGTTGATGGTTAATAATGCCTTGCTAGATCCTCTGACTCTGGGGATGGATACCTTTGGGGGGAATGGAGGGCTTAAGAGGGGGGTTTACTGGGATAGGACACTCCCCCAATAATTTTTGGTGGAATATAACCACCACTAACTATATACATGTGTGGACAATCCCCATCAGTTGCCATCATGTTCCGTATTACATTGCAATGGCCACGAATTTGGCTTTAAAAAAACACTCCATTTTCAGGCACACCCAGAATCATGGTCGTGAAATCTTCCAAACATTCCCACTATGGTTCCAAACCACCTTATTTTTGATGGTCAAATTCGCTTTATTTGGTGTTTTTCCGCTAACCTCCTGATATCTTCAATTGGGATCATCGGTGTTCCTTGATTGAAAACCACAGATATTTGAAATGTTGACCACAGGGAGGTGCCCCATAGTTAGCTAAGTTGGTTTATAAGTCCAAGAACTATGGTTTATAGGTAATATATCTATAGTTAATGGGATTAGAACCCATTTATAACTGCCGGGGCCACCTTGCAGGTATTATTATTTTCTCACTATAGTCAACCTTTTTTGTGGTTTTGTTGAACCACTCATGTTTGTGAACAATGATCCATTTAAAACAGATCCTCTCATATCCTCTCATATCCCCACTATGGTCTATGGTTATAAACTATACCCTCTGGTAAACATACAAAAAACTATGGAACATCACCATTTTATAACTGGGTAAACCAACGAACTCAATGGCCATGTTCAATGTCGCAAACTCTTAGTTTAGAGGATATACACTGTATAAGTATATACTTACCTACCATAGTCATAGAAGTTGTGGTAAGTCTATGGCCATTTTATAGCTGGGTACCCTCTGGTAAACATACAAAAAACTATGGAAAGATCCACCATTTTTAATGGGAAAACTCACTATTTCTATGGTCATGTTCAATAGCAAACTGTTAGTTTACCAGAGGCTATATCCCATTAAATCCCATTAAATCCCATTAAACCACCATTTTCCTATGGTTTTCCTATGGTTTTCCAGAGTAGGTAAACCATCTATTTCTATGGGCCATCTATACCATGGCTATTTTGACATAACCAGAGGGTAAACCCAGCATTCTGTGCTGCAAATTTGGCCCAATTTCACGCCAGGTCTCAGGTCGTGCACATGGCCACGGTGCTGCGCAGTGGTGCATCGCACTGATCCAGAAGGGACAGCCTGGGCGTCAACGATGGAAGCAACAGATGTCCGAAAAGCGTGGGATTGAGTCTGGTTTCTGTGGTTTTCTAATATTTGATATATTTGATATATTTGATATGGTTTAATGGGGTAATAATCGGGATAATAACGGCCGAATAATGATGTGATCACAAGGAGGCTCGCTCATGGAAGATGGTAAAATTCCATGGGAACATCCGTTCCGAACTCAATGGCTCTAGCAACACAAACATGAAATGGGGGCATCCCCAACTATAGGTTTATCCGCCAATTGGGGTTTAACTGAAATGGGATTGAGAGGTGATTTCTCATAGCTAGATTAGCTAGATTGGCTAGGCCAAGTTGGAATTCACTACTGGAATTGAAATTGAAATTGGAATTTTGGGCTTACCAAAGGAGTCTACATATTGCTGGATTTACTGATTCCGCCAATGGGACAGATAGACAAACAAAAGAATCTTTGGAATCACATGGCTGGCATTGCAACCATTTGTTGGAAAATGACCATTTGGAGATGTATCAATGTTTGAGCTGTGGCCCAAGCCCGCACATGGAAATCTGGCATGGTGGGCAACAATGCTTTCATCATTTGGGGTTTGTCTGGAAATAGAGTACCCTAGTTCCGTTGGTTACTTAATCATCAGTATCCCTATTCTCAATTCCACACCCATCTTCAGGTACAGCTAGCAGCTAGATCCTCCAAATACCAATAAATATGGTGTCTTACCTCGTAATTTTAGTACGTTGCCACTATTTTGGGATATTCGGAGGGTCTAGGCAGTCATAAACATGTTTGAACTTCTTCAAAACTCTCGTTCCAAATGCATCACAAAGGGCCGCTCCGCGGGTCGCTGGACCTGATTTTCCGGCCATCAAACGTGGCTAGCTGGAGCAAATCCCCTACTTAGTTGGGGGTATTTTTTCAGCTATAAACCTCCGTTGAACATACAATGTGAGGCCCCCAGGATAAGTTGGTTTATAACTCCAATAACTATGGTTTATGGTACTTACAACTATAGTCACTGGGGCTTATAAACCAACTTATAGCTGGGGGGCCTCACATTGTAAATAAGTTCCAGCCTTCCCAAGCCATGTTTGATGAAATCGGAGGGTAGATCCATTGATATCCCACGATTGGCCTTATTAAACCATCCAAAACTATATAAACCATTACTGGTTGGTAGTTGACCTACCCCTCTGAAAAATATGACTTCGTCAGTTGGGATGATGAAATTCCCAATATATGGAAAAAACATGTTCCAAACCACCTGTCAGATAGATATATCTACTATAACTATGGAAAATCACCATTTTTAGTATCATATACCACCTATCAGATTAGAAAACATCGTGTTTGCATCTCAACCGATTGGATTTTTCTCCAGCCCCTGATCGCCAAGAAGCGGATCCTCCTCTTGAAGCACCTCTTGAAGCTGCCTCAGTTGGATAAGTTTGAGATTAGTTGTCTCAGAATCATTACCTCTGGTAAACGTTTACATAACTAATTATGGACAATCACCATTTTTCATGGGAAAGCTCACTCACTATAAATGGTGATTTTCCATAGCTATGTTAATTTACCAGAGGGTAGATCATGGTAGATCCCATTATCAAAGGGATATAAATCAATCTGAAATGAATGATATTCTGAAATTATAAAATCCGAATCTATATGGGAATTATCCCATAATCATTGGATCCACCTGGCCTCCGCCTATTTTAATTCTAGGCGAATGAACTTATTTCACTGACTTGAAGTAATGATAAATAATGATGCTGTTCCCTTGACCAAAGAGGGCCACTTCCCAGCATGTGCAAGAAGCAACCCGAACATATTGACCTGAAATCAAGCTATTTTTGGGATAGTAACTCCTTACTAAGCACCATCCCAGTGAGGGAAAACAGTGAGGTCTTTACAATTGACCCAGATTAATGGATAGAATTGGATACTTAAGACAATGTCAATGGATCTGACTGATCCGGCTATTTGGCTAAAAGAACACGCATGATGGTTCAGTATAAGATTCTGGGGTACCCTATGTTCGGATAAAACCAAATGTCGAACTTGAAGTTCTGAAACAAGGTTCACATCCCCATGAATCCTGATAGAAACCTCCATGGCAAAAGTGGATTTCCGAGCCATCCACGTGGGAGGATGGCTCGGCTAACACATCAGCATTGAGAATTACCCATGAAAGTGGATTATAAATTTGTTTTGGTTGTTTTGAATGATTTATTACTAATCTATTACATGTGTTTTGCATGGCGTTTCATGGCCATTATAACCATGGCGTTTCACCTCTCGACCATTTCGGGTCACCACTTTGAGCCCGCGTGTGAAGCCGTCGAGCTGCGGAAAGCGCCGCAGCGCTTCTGGAAGGACCCAGGTGCGCAGATGGTTCAGAAATCGTCCTCTGCCAGGGAAACTTCGATTCAAAGGGCTGGTGGTGCTGAAGAGCCACTTCACTGAATGTGAAAAACAGGGAACAACCACAGGAAACCATGCTTTTACCAGGAATTGAAAGGTTTCTTGCCAATGTTCGCATCATTCAATTCCGTGATTTATAAAACGTATGTTTGTTTGGATTATATGGGGAAAACTGCGTGGAGTTTCTCTGGGATTATACCAAAATGGGAGCCGCAGCGGTTGAACCAGTTGAACCATGAAAACCTCCCAGCTATGTTTGTTGGTTTATCATACCCGACTATCATCTGATTGGTGTTATACCTACCGCCCTCTGAAAAAAATATGAGTTCGTCAGTTGGGATGATGAAATTCCCAATATATTATGGAAAAAAATCATGTTCCAAACCACCAATCAAATAGATATATCTACTATAACTATGATGGAAAATCACAATTTTTAGCATCATATACCCAACTATCATATGTTATCATATCATATCTTGATATCGTAGTTAACTCTGGGGGATCCCCTCAAGGTCACAACATGTACCACATCCGGATGTGCTGGCCTTACAAAGGGGATGTTCGGGCATCCTGGAAAATAGCCAACGCTTCTCAACTGGCTTATCATCCCGGCAAACACATGGTATATATATATATACAGTTCTAGCTATACCCGCAGAAAAGTAGAGAATTGATATCTAATATCTTTTGATCCCTATCTTTATTTCAGTTGAGCATCGGAAAAATCCTGGTTGCGTATGCACTCTATTGGTTAGTTGATAGGGATTCCCAAAATGGATTATATTAAGCTCCATTAAGCGACCCAGTAGAACTCCCGTCCAGTCAAGCAACAGGAGTCTTGGATATAAACAGTTCATAACAATTCCCCAGAAGATAGATAACTTGTATCTTAGAGTATCTTACATAGTATTTCATCTTAAGCTTGTTTTACCTGTAGGGTAAATTACCATAGATGTGGAAGACCCAGTGTTTCCGTAGGAAAATTTTGTGCTATATATAGATATAATTTAATATATATATATACTACATGGTGTTCATTCCACATGTATGTTAGTTTACCCCGGGATAACTTCTACCCTCTGGTAAACGTTTTTACGTAGCTATAGAAAATCACCATTTTTCATGGGTAAATCCACTATTTCTATGGCCATTGTCAATAGCTTTTTGTATGTTTACCAGAGGTTCACCCCCATAAAAATAGTGGATTTACCCATTGTTTTAATGGTGGATTTTCCCATAAGTTTACCCTCTGGTAATGACTAACATAACTATGGAAAATCACCATAGAAATAGTGAATTGTCCCATGAAAAATGGTGATTTTCCATAGAAATAATGGATTTGTCCCATGAAAAATGATGATTTTCCCATGAGTTTTGGTGGATTTACCCATGAAAAAATGGTGATTTTCCCATGAGTTTTGTTGTAAACGTTTACCGTAGGCCGGGTATCTTCACTTGCCGCTGGGATATGACAACCGGTCCGGGCGCTCCGAGCGTCTGTCCCAAGTGTCCCAAGCATCCTGGGGGCGCTGGGCTACAGGAACTGTTGAACGGGGAGGAAGAATATGATAATCATTTATATGAATGGGATAAATAATTGATAATAGGATCTACTAGAAACATTAATTGGATCTACTAGAATCTAATATGGGTATGGATCAATACCTATTAATACCATTTTTAGGGGAATGAACATCCATAAATCCCGGTTATTTTGATGTGAACTACAGGGGTACAAGGTTTTGACACACTGCCATATGGGATAAACAATAATGGACAATATCTTTTTGATAATCATTGATATTTCCCAATATAGTATTACTGTTTGTATCTGTTCATGGGACAATGATGGATGCTAATTGAAAAAACGTGCAATATTCATGGATAATAGTGGGATGATAATAGATAATAGCTAATTACGATCAATCCATGGAGAAAATATTGCAAGACTTGGGGGTCCCATTCCATCAATGGGATATGAATCTCTTCCTCGTTGCCAAAAGACTTGTCAGAATTCTATTTCTTGGATTCGCTTAAGGAACTACAAATAAAACAACTTCCTTCTAGTCTTAAAGTTTCCCCACGTGGATGTCTATATAATTGCTTTACAAGATCATCTTCAGAGAATCCATGGATTCTACAAGATTGCCCTGTGGCATCGGCTCCAAAATGCCTAACAAGTGTGCACAGGAACATACCCCTCAAGCTCCAGGTTTTCTATGGCGATACGTTGAGGCAACCCCTGTTTTCAGACCAACCCACCCATCGATTACAGCCCAAAACGCTCGGATATCTGGCCAATTTGGTATTTATGAATTATGGTAATTAGGGTAATTATGGTTCATTGATAAATAGCAGAATTATGGTAATTATGGTACCATTATATAATTATACCAAAGCATAAATCTTGGTAATTCACCAACTTGAAAATAGCATATATAGCTGACAAGTTCGGCCAGCTATGGGGATGATTCCCCGATCACTTCATCCAGTGACATCGCACTGAGGTAACAAGATTTCGTCCAGATTTACAAGGCGAAGAAAGGGAAGATAGAAGTTCTCAGTAGTAGAACTGTATTCCCAAAATATATAACAAAAAAAACATATATCCCGAAAATATCTCCATATTTCCATAGTATCTCCTTTGCATCACCAATTCACTATATATAGCTGCTGATATTTTTTTCCGACAATATTCCCATCATATTCCAAACAAAAATGCTATTAATGTATCATGTTCACCTTGTATCACCATTATGGGAGTACTGGGAGAACTTGCAAGGTTCATCCAGACTATAGTATTCCAATAATATTCCAGTAATCTTCCCAAATAGTGATCATATTCCAAGACAAATTCCCTGTTATCATTCCATCCATTATCTAATATCATTATACTTCCAGGTTTACTATTCATTAGGTGATGAAAGGTTGATAGTTCCAAACATCAACTCACTAGTATTACTGTGATCATTATAGTAGTTTTCCCATATTCGATTCATATTCCCATCATACGGTGGATGGTTGCGAAATCCTGCACCAGTTGAAAACTGTGCTAAAGATCCCATTACTTTGTTGCATGGGGTTTCAACCATCCGGTTGGTGATGCAGGATTTCGAAACCATCCGCAGCATGTTAAATCATTAAACATTAATAAGCATTACTATTAACCAATATTAAATTAACCATTATCAACCAATGATTTTGCATCATTAAAAACATGCCAGTATAATATGATATAACTAGTATATACTACAGTGCCAACTGGGGTGTGCGGCATGCCGCACACTCTCGCTCTCTGATGTTTTCACATCTTTTGGTCTCCAAACTCTGTTGTGGAAACATCAATGTGCATGCTGCTGATCTTCTTCCAAACTGCGCAAAACATTGGCTTTTCACAAGTAAATGCCTC
>Ga0126342_10020203_pt1 | contig 11221 bp, 7 predicted proteins | sample Cyp1metagenome_FD_92528 | JGI IMG/M metagenome (GOLD analysis project Ga0126342, IMG submission 92528) | Coral microbial communities from Lord Howe Island, Old Settlement Bay, Australia - Cyphastrea 1 metagenome | ecosystem: Host-associated > Invertebrates > Cnidaria > Coral ...
ATATATATATACATATATATATATATATATATATATATATATATACATACATATATATATATACATGCATATATATATACATGCATATATATATATATATACATGCATATATATATACATGCATATATATATATATATTTATACATATATATAATATATATAGTATAATATATATTTCATAGTCCATCCTGTTCGTTGAGATGCTAATCCAAATTGACCAAGATTCTTGGGATGGATTGACACCACCAACCAGAAACCACTTTTTTGCATCATTTTCCGCAGGTGGTGCTGAAACAGGAACTGCAGAACCACATGAAGTGATGGGCGAGGTGGTGCTTCCTGGGCCGTTGGGGATTGTGATTCATATGCACCGTCTATCAGCCACGATGAAACGCCCAAGATAGGTTGGGGCCCTGGGGGTCCAGGAGGACACGCCGCCCCGCTCAAATCACGCGCTGATGGGTTTCACTGATAACTTTACGCGGAATTGGCAGTTTGTGAAACTGTCGCGTAGGCTCATCATGGCAACACCATGTCCTCCACAAAGGGGAGCCTGGAAAGACAGAGAGTTACTCTGGCAAGTTCATATCTTCCATGTTTTCGGTGAACCACCACACCACAAGGATCTTTGTGACAACAACTCACGGCCGAGCTGTCTTTCTGGAGCTCTCCAATGCCAATGCCTGTCCGGTGCTCTCAAAACCAGCCAGTTGTGGGCCTGTTCCAAGCCATCTTGTTGAGTGAAATATGAGCAACACGAAATCGAAAAACACATCAGACTTCCACTTGTTTCCACTATATTTGGATGGTCAAATAGTGGTCAAACCCTTCCCGAGGTTTTCCCAGCAGGCCATGCCCACCAAACTGGTGCTGGCTTTCGGCGTTCTCCGATTTGCACAGCGGGTGTTTTTTTCAAGGATGCACAGGTGCTGTGCAAGTGGATCAAGCAAAAAGTAGGATAAGTCCTGGTGGAAGGGGCCCTGGTCTCAGCGACATCTGGCTATTGAAAACTACATCTGGCTGGCATTGAAGCCATCTGACCCTAATGAGGGTATAACGCTGGTTACATTGAAATTCCATATTTGACTGGACCTGGAGCTGTGAGATTTTTGGGTTGCAACTGCTGCAACGAAACGACGTTTCAAGAACGAAGTCTTAGAAAGGTCAAATCTGGTAGACTCAAGTAGACTCTGATGTGTTCCACATAGACTCAACTGCAGATATCCTGCTGTGCAAAACTCGGAGCTCAACAAGCAGAAACGTTCTCAAGACAAAAATGGCGCTTGGGTCCTTCGATGAGTCAAAACTCTGAGGCCTGACCAGAAATTTCCGAAATCTCCGTATCATTTGAATGGGTCTAAATAGGGAATCCCCAAATATTCACTGGTTAATATCATCATTTTTAATGATTTTCAATCATAGTCCTTATTAAGAGTTATTCAAATGACCAGGCCCGGGGGTGTTTTTCCGGTGTATCCCGATTTAAGGTCCATACATGTCCACACCCAAATCAGCACAGGATACCTCTGCATCCTTTCGGCTTGAGCGCTTGAGCCATTGATCAATCTCGTGGCAGGTGTGATTTGACCCGAATTTGCAGTTGGGTCGAGTTTGACTCCACAAGTTTGCAAGTGAAAGACCTGTCCAAAGATGACAATTCCGCTGGAAGTTGGTGATTTGTCGGGACATGTGTAATTACACACCTATGTTCTAGAGGTTATCATCACCCTTTATCAAGCATGTATAATCCCTTCCAAAGCTTTCATTCTCAACCATCCAACTGTAGCACAATGAATCCTAGTTGGCACAGACTACAATCCAGCTTACTTGTCACAAGTAGGTTGTTTGCAGTGGCTCAAGCCAATGATGTGGGTTTGTTCGAACATAGTGTACCCTCTAAATCCACTGGTTTCTCATCAAGTTCCCTATTCAAACGGCCATAAATTGGGCGTGAACCCCCATTTTCAGACAATTTCCAATATGCCCAAATATATCCAAATATATCCAAATATCATAAATTGCTGCTTGTATATTCCATATTCCATTTTATTCCGCAAGCCACATTCTAGCCCCATTTCGATCCACCAGAAACCCATCATCACTTGAGACCTCGGCGCCAATGGCGCTGTCCCACCATGGGCGCTGTTCTGCGCGTGTGCCCCACCCGCCAGGCAGGGAAGACCATGGTTTCGCTAACAATGGGAAACAGGGTCATTAACCATCAAGCTTTTTGGGTGAATGGATGTGAATGGTTTATGATTTTGGTCATTAACCATAAGCTAACATGGTGACTAAACATGGGTTATTAATATTTTATTACTAATGGTTTAACATTTTGGACTATATAATAATTAGCCATATTTTATTACTTAATATCCATTATCATCCAATGTTCAGAAAAATCACACCAAACTCATGATTTTTGGATGTCCAAGGATCGGACCATGTCCCCTAGCCTCCAAAACAACCGCCAGCCTGCGAGCCGCGCACGCGTGGCCTCGCGCATCAACGAGCCACGCAGTCCCAACGCAGTGATGCGCCAGGCGGGGGACGATCTTTCACCGGATCCAGTTGGATGTTTTACCCTCTGGTAAACTAACAGTTTGCTATTGAAAATGACCATAGAAATAGTGGATTTTCCCATGAAAAATGGTGATTTTCCATAGTTATGTAAACGTTTACCAGAGGGTATCTGTGAATCCCATGAGAATCCCATGAGAATCCCATGAGAATCCCAGGATTTATATAGGACCAGTGTTGAAAAATGTGTTTCACCAACTGGGGATGGCTTGTCCATCCACAGTGCTTCCTTTGGGAATGAGCATCCATAGATCCCAGCTCTCTTGGTTTTTTTTTGGGGTACCAGGCTTTTGACCCTTAGCCTTATGGGTCGAATCTTTGACTTATTTTGCGCATTAGGTGGAATGATCACTCTATGACTTTGCCATGATCATGGTTTATCATTCTTCAGTCTGAGCATGGTAAACCCAGCAATGAACTTTACTAAATCATCCCAGATTTGACCGGAACTGTGTTGCATAAACTTGTTGCATAAACTTAAAACATTGCAAATTGGAGGGGATATTGTTGGGTTTATGGTGTACCATGGTGTACCCTGGTTTACCTATCACCCCAAAAACATATATTCGGTCTGGAGGAAATTGATATGGTCCAAAGACTCCAAACCCCAATACTAGATGAGACAAGACCTGAAATGAACAATTTTGTGAGGCCAAAAAGGTACTGTACCCCGAGTTTGACCTATACCATATATTGGGAATGAATGTGTGAATGACCATTGACGTTGGGTTCTTGACCAGCAACCAATCGGATGGTAGTTTGTTGGCGAATTTCCAGATTTCACAAACTGAAATGGGTACACATTTTTGACACTCTTATGTGCTATTAATTCATCAATTGGGCATGGACATCAATCGTTGAATAAGGATTATAGCCTATAGCAACATATAGCAACTAGAATTGAGAAGAAAATACACTAGTGGAAGAGAGTTATCATTACTGGACACCCCCGAAAGTCCATGATTTTTGAATCATTCCCCCTATTAAACTATAGCAATAATATGCAGCAATGGGGTATCCCCAATTTCAGACACACACCCATATATATAAGTAATTATAAGTATATAATATATTATATATACACATAATTTATACATACATAAATAATCATAAATATATACGTATACATACATACATACATACATACATACATACATACATACATACATATCATACATACATACATATCATATACGTATATATATATATATATACATATATATATATACAAGAGCGCCACGCCGGGTAACAAATCCAGCCAGGTGCTCTTCGAGGAGGAAGATAGCCAGGCCAAAAAGCCTTGAACAGACGTAAAAGGTCGATTATTAAGTGTATACATACATATATTATATGTATGTAATTATTAAGTAATTATATGTGTATATATATATGTAATTATATGTGTACAGTATATATATATGTATTATATGTATAATGCACCAGATTTGCCATGGCATGATGAGAACATCATCTGGTGACCTCGCAACATTCTGCGGCTCTTGGGATCATGCTCTGCAGCCCTTGAAATCTGGGGCCCCAATATGTTTCGGCCCCCGATGTAAGGATTCCAAAATGAGAAAATCCAGCACTAAACCAGGGCTAGTTTGGGGAGTACTTAATGTTAGCAGAAGGGATTATGGGTAGATACTGGTAGATATGTGCGGAGCTGTCCTATTCTGACAGTCGGGTTGTTCATCAAAGACTTTTGACCAAAACTCATGAAGCCTCGGAGCTTTGGCGCAGAATGATGGGAAGGATTTCAGAAAGTTTCCTGGGTGAATTCGGATGAATAAACTGTTCATGGACGTCGGGGCTCGGACAGGAGTTCATTGAGTTTTTCAAACAATGGGCACCAAGCTATGCAATGATGAACTCTCGGTGTGAAATCCCTATACTGAATTATTTTTGCGGTGAAATCCATCTGTTAGATCTGTGTATTATTGTTGCTTACCCTCTGGTAACTAACATAGCTATTGAAAATCGCCATTTATAGTGAGTTTTCCCATTAACAATTGTGATTTTCCATAGCTATGTTAAATTACCAGAGGGTAAATTTGCTTCACAGATCTTAACAGTCCATGTTTCTCCCTTTTTCCCCCCGTAGCCTGCCCTGATAGTCTGTGGTGGTGCCGTCTGGAGACGAATCCACGGAAGCAGAGAGGCACGGTGCCCTGGAAGGCTCAGATTGGCTTTATAGCTATATGGCCCTTTACCAGTTATAACTATTTGGTATACTAATTATAACCCCATTTATAACCCCATAAACCCCATAAATGGGGTTATATATAAGTGGATTTACCACTTATAACATCTTATAACCCCATTTATGGAATGATATGGAATGTATAATCCCATTTATAGTTTATAACAAGTCATATAGCCATGTATATTTGGTAAAAGACCATACTGTAAACATGTTTTGATAATCTCCAAATCATGAGGTCTTTTTTTTTTGCTTACAGTTACATTCGGTTGGGGAAGTATCTACCTGCACATTTTTTGCGATTAAAGCATGACATATGGTGCCCGATGCTTTGACACATGATTGCTATGTTGTATCAATCTCCATTGCCAAAGAAACCATTTTCAAAGACAGCCTGACTATGATGCATTTTTGGGACATGTATAATATATATATATATATATTCATGGGTGTTCTGTGGTGCGGGGTCAATCATTCCACCATCTCAAATTGCTCTGGATATCTCTCGATGATATCGAATTGGCAGTTTGATTTTGAGTTCTCCATTTTCATTTGGGATCATGATCCCCAAGTGGCTCATATTTTTGAGATAGGTGGCTCAACCACCAAGCAGATACATCCGCGAATGTTCGTGTCATATCTGGAGGACTTTTCCATGGTGGAAATCCAGACCTCCTGGGGCTGGTGGGTCTTTGATCTCAACATCTGCAAGACCACTAGTTTTTGCTCCGCGTGCCAGGTGAGGGTCTCTAGATTTTAACAAAGGTGCAACTCCTTCACTCCGACTCACACTCACTCACTCCTACGCACTACTACTCACTCCTTCCCTCCTTTCTCCTCCAATTTCTCGTCTACGTCTTTGCCTCGCCGAACCTTATCGCCAGCTTCGCATGCTGCTTGGCACGCCTGGACCCGAACCCTGTCGCGAGCTCCGAAGGCAGATGGGCACGCCTGGACCCGAACACATGCCAGAGTGAATGCCAGAGAGAATGCCAGACAGAATGCTAGAATGAATGCCTGAATAGATGCCAGATAGAATGACAGAATAGATGCCAGAAAGAATGTCAGAAGAGATATGCCAGAAAGTATGTCAGAATAGATGCCAGATAGAATGCCAGAAAGAAAGTCAGATAGAATGTCAGAGTATATGCCAGACAGAATGTTAGATAGAATGTCAGAATATTTATGTCATATATATATATACTTCCAGACTTCCAGATGATATGTCAGCAACTATGTGTCAGGGTGGGCATCACTCGAAGTAAGGTAATTTGCTTGTAGCCAGCCGAATAGCATCCTTTCAGGAAGGTCGAAAATCCCAATTTGAACGTATTTTAGCTGCTTATACATCCCTTTCTTTGGTAGTTGGAACCTAATTTGCGTTGCTTACATTTCACTTTCTGGATGGTAAAATCCTAATTTGGGTTGCATAGATCCCTGTTTTGGCGTTGCTAGATATGTTGTGTTCAATTCTTGTTGAAATCCGCATGTTGTTGTTTTCAAATTCTCCGCTCGCTTTCAAAAGAGGCCCAGCTTGCAAGCAAACACATTTCCCATGTATTTGCTGAAATAGAATTTATAAGTTGAATTTTGAAAAACAGCGGCATTTGACGTAGTTTCATGTAATTTTCATCAATTCTTCAAATAATACCCTTTGGTAGTTTGTTGCCTAGCTATAGAAGCCATGGTCCACTGAATTCGATGATTTACCCAGACCTATCAAAAAAATGTGATTTTCCATAGCACATTGGGCTTTTACTGGAGGGTATCCATTAATATCCCATTAATATACAGTACCATTAATAATTATACCATTAATTTCGCAGTACCATTAATATCTCATTAATATCCATTAATATACCATTAATTATACACTGTTTTTGGTCAAATCATGTTAAATCATAAACTTTTTGTGTCAACCCCCGGCCATCCATAGGTCTTCTAGCAGCTCGTGCCGGCACAAGATGGTGCCGTGTGCTGGGGACGGAACTTGGAGTTTGTGGGCTGGATGCGAAGCCCAGATGGAGAACGTTGAACGTTTGGATCAAATGACTTTAGAATACTTTAGATGATTAGATGTGTATAGATGTGTCACTTTTCTTATTGGATTTTAGTTTTCTCTATCCTTTGAGGCTTGCTATGGACTACAGTGATTTTGAGATTTCAAAAACGCATGGCCCTGTAGTACCTTCATTTGTTTTAGGTTGCGAATATGTTGGACTTAGTTTGTTGGGTGGCTTCAGCAGGTTTTTGAGTCTTTGAGTCAATATTGGCGACCCCAAACCCTTAGATTCTGTTGTTGCCTAGCCATATTCCTTGCACACCATCACGAACATGGGTCTATTGCGGCCGTATAGCCATATTTATCAGAGACATCCAGATATAATTAATGTTGTTGCCTAGATATCCCTTTATAGTCCTTTATATGTCCGTCGATTTTTCCACTATCTCATATCCGCACATTTTTGCTGCTTAATTTCCCGATGTTGATCTGTGATACACCAATATGTTTGATAACCCAATAAGACCTCAATTAACCTACCATTATCTATTTTTTTCGCATAGCCGCAGTCTCCGTTTTTCAGAGCTGTTCCAACCCATTGTAGGTAGGCCTATGACAAGGACCATTGGTATCTCTTTATATTTTTTTCTCCGCAAACGCCCTGGGGTGGAGCAATCCCATTATGTAATCAAAGCTACAGGCCGAGGTGAACGAGAAGCCGGGGAAGGCGGAGACATGAACCAACCATTGGGGACTCCTTTTTAAATAATCCCAAATAGGGATATAGCCAATAATGAACCTCTATTGGGATTGGGTTGGGTTTACCACATTAGGATCATTATGACATTTGGATGTGTCTAAAGATGGGGTACAGTACACCGATTTGATGGTAATTGGTTAGCGGGAAAATCATGAATCAACCACTGAATTGACTGTTTTGTTTTGGGGGGGGTTCTCAATGTTGAGGTAGTCCCATATGACAGGATGTTGAAGAGAAGTCCAAGGGTATCATTCCTCAAATCACACCATCATTTTGTTGGTGCAATCCCAAATATATCCTTGATTCTCCTCCCTTCTCGGGTCTCAGTTGTTAAATCCGATGTTTATTTGATGAGGAGTGGTTTCCTGCAAATGTTGAAACTTGAAACTACTTCCACCACTGATTGGTGCGGAAAGTATTATTGTTTGTATCATTGATTCTGTGATCTCCATGTTTAGTGTTTATCCGCATTAAGATCATTAGGTCCCCTGACCATGAATGGTTTTGCTTGGCCAAAATCCAAAAGCTTGCAATGAGTTCCTTGGCCAAATCCCATAATTTGGTTTCGACAGATCCAGAACTATTTTGATTGGATTATTATACATACGAACTTATGAAAAAACTGATGAATTAGATCATGCAGCTGCTCATGCATGTCAAATCCCTTATGTTTGGGTCGCTTCCTCCAATGCTTGCCGAAATCTGCACAGCTGCACGTTGCTGTGAGGCTCGCCGGAGACGCGGGGAAACCATAGAGGACCTGGGCATAAGGATGCTGTTTACAGAGAGAACATCTACAAGAAATACATCGAAATACATCGAAATATCTAGATTTTGGGGTAAGCGCCATGGTTTCGGGTAGGTTTTGCCGGAAATCAATCTATTGAGGCATGGAATAGTAGAATGGTATTGGATCAAAAGTTATTTGATCTGCAAGGTGTGGTGTGAAAGTAAAGATGACACATTTTGTGGCGCCATTTGTACCCCATTGTGGACAATTGTCCTGCAAGTACTTTAAGCATCGGTTCCCTGAACCACGCTTCCGATTCTTGGTGAGGTGGTTCACCAGCCAGCAACTTGATCCCTGATTGTTGTTGTCCTGGCACATCATGGATTATCAACCCATAGAGATTATATGTTATGTTATGTTATGTTATATTATATTATATTATACTATATTATATTATGTAATTAGCCCCATCTTATTCTGATTCCTCTTGCAGATCTATGCGGGATCCTAACCTTTTGCGGAGGATGCTTTGGATGCTTGGCACATTGCCCAATCCATGGGCGAGGCAGAGAAATGCTTATCTTCAGCCAGTGCATCAGTTTCCTGGCATGGCTATTTTGGATAGCAATGAGGTTTCCTATGGTTTCCTGGCTCCCCAAAGGGAGCTGGTGTGTGCTGGGAAATTCACGGTGCACGGTCACCTTTGAAAAGGGAAGGACCAACCGCCCAGGTTGGGAAGCTGGCTCTGTGCGGTGTCCCTTTGATGGATGAGGACGTCCCTAGGTTTCTTCAATCAAATGGGGAATTTATCGCTAACATATGGCAATTGTCATGATTACTCAATGCGGATCAGTTTATAACGCCTTGATGGCATGAACAAGTGGTCATAGCTGGACTTTAGTAGTTTCATGGTGATGCTGCTTATATGATTATAGTATATTATAGTTCAATATGTGAACCCTGTCAACTGCTTTGGATACATTGGTTTGCCCTCCTCACCGGCGGCGGAAAGCGAAGCTTCTTTTTCGGGGCCGGTCCTGAGCCCAAGTCGTGGCCGCTGCTTTTGAAAGAGTTGCGACTCACACCTCACGGAACTACAGCACCTTCATGGAAGTTGGCTACAAAACAATGCTTAAGCAACTTTTAATTAACATACCATGAAATCGGGGATCAATGACACTCAAAATTGGATGGGTATAAATCCTAATATGTTTCTTCAGCTCTGTTGGGTTGAACAAACATGCAAGTACTTTTCATTTGGCCTGTTTTTAGTTTTTCTGGTTGTCTCATTTCTGTCCACTTGGGGAAAAAGTTGAACTACCCACCCAGCAGTTCCTGCTGCGAGCCTTTTGAATTGCTATGCGGCGTTCATTCCTCAAAGCTCTGCGGGTGCCGCTAAGTACTGCCGCTGTGGCAGCGGTGGATCAAAGGAGGTTGCGCACCCACTGCCACACACTTTGGGACCTGTGGGTAGGGGTCAACATTAATTATAAACCCTCCAACCAGAGATTTCCCCATCATCATCCATCGGTCCATCATCTTTGACCCATATCCGCCATATCATTGGAGTGGCAGATTTGGGGTGACTTTTCTGATAATTTCTCACCTACCTGAAACGAAATGGACGGTCGGAAAGTGACTATCGGATTCAAAATACTTGTTTTTAGATGCAGCCTTAGCAGATATCAAGCCAGCCATACAGCTTGAGTTCTGTCACCATGCGACGACCGATGTGGATGGATACGTGTGATGACAATCCCCCGATTGATGGTCTCTATATGGGTTTGTGACGTATGTTTTTCATTCTTATCATCGGTTCCAATATGTTCCAATCTACCACCATTTTGCATCGCACCTATGCCTGGGAACTTGGTAATCTTGGTATATAAACAAATGAGTATAGCAAGAGGCAAGAGCACAGATGTCCTTCCCTGTTTGTTATTTTCGCAGAGGTTTCTCATTGAACAATAAAGAGATGAAAGTCATACCTTATTGTACATTTGAGGACATTTGAACAACAACCATACCATTCCTGAACATATCTTATTACCATATTATTACCATGTTTACACATCATTGAACAACCAACGTTATTATACAACAAGAGGAACGATATACCCAAACCGGTCCCATCAGCGGACAATCCCAAGGTCCTGACCAGATTTTTGCAGTGCACATTTGTCTGACACATTCGCCTATGTAATACTATATAATATATATATATATATACACAGTATTATATATATTATGCAACCGGTTTCCTACAACAGGTTCCTACAAATAAAATGATGCGATGGGTTGAAGGACGCATTTTGTACAGGAAACCCACTGCTTTGTGCAGCCTTTGTGCAGCCTTTGTGCATCAACTGTGTGTTTTTCCTATCTAAAAAAAACACAAAATTCACATGAAAACAACAACCCCATGAATAAATGGCTACGGTTTAAAGTGACCAGCCCTTTGTGGGATTTTGTGGGCCAGTGGTACCCTTCAATTTTGCTATGCCATCCCCATATCATCCCATGATATTACAACTATTCTTGGTTCAGTTCCAATAACTATATTATTATGTTTCCTTACATATATTGTTAGTATATATATAGTTACCATATTGGATCCACTGCTATCCCAGCTGCTACTCCAATCATGATTGGATCCATGGTATCATCATGATGGCTATCCCATGTGATTTCGATCAGGTGAGCAGCAGTCAAAACCCCGGTTGGTTGATGATTGTATGGGATTATACTATCCCATATATATATATACCTAGGGAATCAAAAACCTTCAATTTTTAGGGTTTCAAAAAAAACCATGGTTTTTTCAAAAAAACAGGTTTTAGCATAATCAACCATAACCCAATATTGTGAATTAAGTATGCAGGTGTTTGATTCCCAAGGAATGTACATGCATGATCATACATGTGTGTTCACATACACATGGCCACA
>Ga0126342_10020204_pt1 | contig 11221 bp, 7 predicted proteins | sample Cyp1metagenome_FD_92528 | JGI IMG/M metagenome (GOLD analysis project Ga0126342, IMG submission 92528) | Coral microbial communities from Lord Howe Island, Old Settlement Bay, Australia - Cyphastrea 1 metagenome | ecosystem: Host-associated > Invertebrates > Cnidaria > Coral ...
ACATATATATACACATATATATACACATATATATACACATATATATACACATATATATACACATATATACACATATATACACATATATACACATATATACACATATATACACATATATACACATATATACACATATATACATATTTATATACACATATATATATATATACACGTATATCATATATACACATCTATTCACATCTATTCACATCTATACACATCTATACATATCTATACACATCTATAGGCATCTATTTACATCCATACATATCTATACACATTTCACATATTCAATACATATTCAACATAGCCTCAAAAAATGGATGATCAAAACACAACCTTCCCAAGAGTTGTGGAGTCCCATCTTGAAGTTGCACCCAAACCCCTATGTTCCATGATTTTATATGATTTTGCATCAATTTGGATCCATTGTCCCAGGTTCCTGACGTTGGAAGTGTCGCAGCGGAGCTTTTCAGCCTGATACTGTTCCCACACCATCAGATGTTCCCGGCAATGAAAACTCCTGCCTGGGCTGAACTCGATGGGCTGGAGGCACAAAGGCTTGAGTCAGACCTGCAGTTCAGGAGGTGCAACAAGAAGACTGCAAATGAAGGGTCGATTTGGAGTCGATTTGCTTCGAAATGATCTTCAAGAGATCAAATGGTAATGAATTTAATCACTAAATTCAACAATCAATGAAGAATATTGGGATTGTCATGGATTGTCCATCAAATGTTGGGTACCGCAAATATCATCAATCAATAAAACCATTGGGCTGTGATACGCCCTTTTAAAAAATCATGGGTCGAGACTGACATCCACTGAAATCGACCAAAATCCCTTGGGTCAGATCCAGTTTTTCCAGATAGGAAATTTCACCGTTGGCCCAAATGTTACTGAGGTTGCGACCATCAATGACCAACAGTGCGCATCCAGCCAAAAGCAAAATCGCCAATCCTGCAAACATTATTTTCGCACTAAAAAACCATTCAAACAAAAAAGGTCAAAGGAAGAAAGGCAAACAAACAAAATAACAAAAGTGAAAAAAACAATCATTGTGACCACTGCAAAAAAAATGGGAAACTGCATTTTACGTGCGAACATCTAAGATGTCTGAAATAGTCTGAAACCGTGTTTGTCACCAGTGTCACACTCCTCTTGGACGCTGTTTCAGTTCCATGCAGGGCGACAGAAACCAAAAATGTCACAGCCAAAACGTACTGCAGCGTCCGGACAGATCCAAGCATTACAACAAATTCCATCGCAATTGGCATCAAAAAATGGACATGAAGAGCAAACAAATGGCGGCAATCCTTCTACTCACCCGCTTTGTGTAACACATTGTAACACTGTTGACATGAACAAAAAATGCATTCAATCAATCCATACATGTTTTTGAAAATTTCCGAAACACGACCAACAAGATGCACACGCAATTTTTTTCGATGATAAATACAATACGGTTGCAATGTTTTTCCAACAACCGCGTGGCCCTCACGTGGACCAATAAGGTCTGTGTTTGCAAAACAATCGCCATTAATTACACCGACAAGAGGCCCCAAACAGTGGGGGTGTAGAAAACCATGCTAGGAGATGCAAGGCACAATAGCTACGAAACAAAACTAGATCTACACGTCTAACTTGCAGTTGGCCACGTTGAAAATGAAATGAACTCCAAGCAATGCACACTGTTTTAACTGGGGCAGCGCAGACTGGCTAGGCTGCGGGTTGGCCTAGGAAGGTGAAAAGGGATGGGATAAGAGTCCAGCAGCAGCTGGGGGTGGGCGCTTTTCAACTTCTTCAAATAAACGGCGGACCCACCGCTCCCACCCTCTTGAGAGAGAAAACTACAGAAAGCAAACGTGACCCGAAATCCATTGATTTCTAAACTGCATAGTGAGACAATTCGAAGACTAAAGTCTGCTTCATCGTCTAACTTGCAGTTGGCCACGTTGAAAATGAAATGAACTCCAAGCAATGCACACTGTTTTAACTGGGGCAGCGCAGACTGGCTTCCCCCATCATCTCTGTGCTGCCGCAGTCAGAAAATTCAGAAAGTTCTCAAACCAAGCCACTGCAGCACATGATTCATCCATGCAAGAAGGGAGCAAAGGATGTGAGGCATTGCGAGATGGATGGTCGCTGACATTGGCCTCAGTTGGAACTCGTGCGTACCAGGTGCAAAGATTGTTCTCCGCCTCACGCTCAAGATGGTATCTCATCAAGGCAGACGCGTGCGAGCTCAAGCAGGCTCCCTTGATCAGTGAAAACCGTGCACTGTCGTTATCGCTAAAGCAAATTTGTAAGCCATCCTTCATTTTGTCAGACCAAAAATCCAAAGCCAAAATTGATGCAGCTAACTCCAACTCATAAATGATCGTTTGTTTCAACTCAGCACCAAAGTGAACGCATGTTGATGGTTGTAAAGGAAAACCAAACCAGCCCACGCACTCGCAAGATTCATTGAAGATAGCCGCACCTATACCTCCTTCTTTGCTTTCCGGCTCATATGCCGCATCTGAAAAGACAAACCACTGTTGCACCGCCTTCACAGAAACGATGCGAGGTATTCCAAGAGACAACCTCTTGGCCATCACCTGAAGTCCAAAGGCAAGCTCCGGTGAAAGTTTTGCAGACCTGCTATAGGCATGTTCAGAAAGCTGTTTCAGCACCAGAAGGCCTAGGTGGCCATGTAAAAAGGAATCTGCAAAGCCCAGCTTCCCTCGCAGGATCAAAGCCTCCTGCTTACACAACTCTCCAGCCTGCAAAGTCGAGGCTATCATCGCCAGCAAATCCTGAACCCTTTGTTCTGTATTCCGTACAGCAAGCACTCTTTCGCCAGAGCTAGCCAGATCGAATTGTACCCCAAGGGCTTTGCAAACTGTTCCAAAGGACGTTGATTTCTTGCCGTCCATGTCAAATTTCCAGCCTGTCAACATGAAGACCAACTCCATGGAGTTTTTTGCAGACTCAACACTTCCAGGTAACGACGCCAGGATATAGTCATCGTAAAAATTTGTTGTCAACAGAAACAGCTGTCGAGTGCAGACGGTGTACAGCATCCTGGCCAGTCTGAGGAAGCTGTACACACTGTGCGTCGCGCCGAAGGGCAGAGTGACAAGCTGATAGGTTTCTGCTTGTCCTGTCTCACAGTTGTAGATGCAAAAGTATGAGAAGCGCAAATGATCTTCCCTTATAGGCACCTGCCTATAAGCGCTCTTCAGGTCGTACGTCTTTGCGACCAATGCACTTTCCTTCGACTCAACACTGCATCTTCTGAAAAATTCCCTGACCACTGCTGCAAAGGTGTCCACCATATGTAAATCGACCTTGTTATGTGTCGATGCTGTATCATTGATACCAGAGATTGAGAAGTCATCAATCATTCGGGTCTTCGTCTTTTGCACCAGCGGAAAACGTCGTGATACGACAGCACCTTCAGGAATTGATGTCAGCGGCCCTATGGCCCATCCTCGTTTAACTTCTTCTCTCGTTTCATGAAGGAGCTGCCTGTCAACTTCAATGTCACCTGAGGATTTGCAAACAGCCAGGACTGCTTTGTTTCTCATCGGGGCCTCCTTCAGCAACTGTGACATTGTAAGCATGCAAGGTTTGTAGAGCTCCTCAAACGCCTCACTCTTGGGTATCTCACCCGCTAAAGGTGAACCATGTCGCAGCAAGTCCAAAACTCCAGAATCTTCGTACTGCATTTCAGCTAGGATCTCGTTAGTTAGCAAGATCCTCTTCCCAAGTGTGGCCTGCCGGACATGAGGAGGACGAGATGCTGCATCCAACTGCTCAGCCTGCTCCAAATCCTTCGCCCTCTTCAACCATTTACGGCACCAGTTCATTCTATATTGAACCAACGTCTGTTCGCTCCACTCCAGGTGCTTGTCCAAAGCCAGTTGCAAATCCTTTGGAACTGAAAAACTGTACTTTGAAGGGTGTCCTACCTCCACCGCTTTCTTCAAAAATTGTTCACAATCCCATGGCAAGCCAAAAATTGCTTTGTATTCCCAGGGCTCCTCACTGTCCACACGCAAAGACTCACCCGCAACCCCCATGTCAGAGTCTGCAGCGCAACACCCACGCAAAAACCGTGAGTGCTTAGGCACAAGAACCGGTTGTTGTTGTTCGGTTCTCAACTGGATAGGGTTTGACAGTTTGCCCATAAGGCCGCAAGGGATGTCGGCAGGTTGTTTTGCAAAGAAAACTGCTGTTTGTTGAAAGTCAGCAACTAAGTGTGGAACCTTGGCACCTCTCGGCTGGCGACCTGCTGCAATCTGCGCATTTTTTGCTGACAGCAAAGGGTGATCAACAATGTCATGCAAGCAGTTGGGTCGCAATTTCACACCTTTTGTTGCAGCAACCTGTAACACAACTTGTACCAAAGCTATGCAGAGCTTTCTAGGGTACTGGGATTCTTCGGCCGTTGCCCAAACTTTCTTGCCTTGTGCATTTGTTGTGAATCCCCAGCCAAGGTGCTTGTGAGTTCGGTCACAAACTACATCCATCTGACAAATTTCAGGAAAGGTTGCAATGATCCTGGTCCACTTGTCCCGCATAGATCCATACATGCATGCCTGAAAATCTGTTGCAAAAATTGAATAAGACCGCAAGAGATCCAGCACAAAGGGTATTACCCAAAGGTATGAGCCACGGGGATTTTCCATCGTAGCCAAAATGCCTTGTCTCAAGCACATTGCAAAAAGGTGGCAAGTGTACCGGAACAGCTCATTTGCAATCTCAACCCTCTGGCGGTCTGCTGGTCCAAGTGTAGGTAAACCCATTGGATGCTCCAAGGACCTCAAAGGTTGGGGCGCAGCAGTCAGTTCGGGTCGGGGTATCTCCCTGGCCCTGCTCGCCGTTCCACACACCGGTGCAAAATGCACCCACAGCAAAAGAGGTGAAGAAAGCCACTCTTCTAAGAGCTCCCTGTCAGCTGCTTGCATCAAATCTAACTGATAGATTGTGCTTCTCGAATTTTGCTTCCGAACTTTGTCGACCGCTATGCCACCAAGTCCATACTGTTTGGCCACAGACGTAAGGACAGCTCCACCAGCAAACACTTCAATCATGAATAACTGCTCAATATGAAGCCCATTTAAGTCCTTTCGCACATCAGGGCCTAGTCACTTGTGCTGCTGTAGCGAATGAGGCTGTTGGCAGCGCGGCTCAGCACAAACATGCAATCCTCGTGGACACCGGTCTCCCGGCTTTACAGTCGAGGACTGTGCACAACCTGCTGCTGTATTGAAGGCAAAGCAAATTGGCTCATTGGAAGCCGTCTTGTGGTACTTGCCCCGTAACTCCTGGGGCATTGGTGGAGTCTTCCCTTTGCCTCCTGACTTTCCCTTCGGCTTTCCACCATGCGACTTTCCACCTGAAGGCTGGTAGGGAGCAGGCCTTGATGGTCCCGATGCTGAGCTTTGCACTGGTTTTGCCAAAGGGGCAAGATACAACATGATTGCCGGGTCCAACTTCAAGGCTAACAGTGCATCTCCTAGTGGAAAAGTCCCATCAGCAGCTTCGCGGGTTGACACACCTAGGGTTGCCAACCTTGCCCAGGCAGCTTTGTCACAGCTTACAACTTGTGACAAGTTTGCACGGCTGTAACCTGGAGGAACTTCACGGTGTAGCGCTTCGAAAAGATAGGTTACCCATGCATTGTGTTGCTGAAAGGACATGACTCGAGCAAATGCTAAGGCAACTGCTCTCCTGCTCAATGCGTAGTGCAACTTTATCTCAGAGTCCGTCTGGCAAGTCAGCTTGTCATCCTGCTTAAGGATCAGGGACCCTTTTTCCAATGTAAGTTCGCGGGCTTTGGGCGTGCCCTGAACCTCCATACTTCGTGAAATACAAATTGCTGGCTCCAGCCATTTGACATTGTTGCTATCAAAAATTGCACAGCACTTGTCCAACAACGAATGCGAGGGCTCAAGTTCACCACTGATTTCAAGGCCCCTAAGGTCCTGGCGCAACCTGTCCATTCGCTGCGAACGTTCGGCAAAGGCAACTTTTCTGGGTTGCGTGTCATCACTTTGGTCAATCTGCTGTCTCAGTGTTGCAACCAAGTATGTGTGAGCCTCAAAACCAAGCCTCTTCAAAGCTGCGGTCTCTGCTAAGGTCGGTGCACGGCCCAAGGCATTCTGCAAGAAGTCGGTCACTTCTTGATTTTGTATAGGCTGACCAGGTTGGCCAATCACAAACGCAAGCTTAGAAAGGCAATCCACTTGCGCAGCAGCTAAGGCCGTCACGAAACCTTGTCCCATGCTCAGTCTGGCGCATCTCTCTTCAAAGTGCGCTGTACTATCAAGCAGTGACGTCATGTTCCTAACAAACGCGCAACGAAACTGTGAAGGGAAAAATAAAACATGTCATGAGCAAGTGCATGGAGAAAACATGAACGCATCTGAAGTCGAGTGCAGCTTTCTGCAAACCTAAAATTTTAAAACTGCAAATGTCTTGAAGCAGCTTTCTGCAAATGAACTTCTTTAATTGCAGCTTTCTGCGTGTGGAGCTTTCTCCAACCTTTGAACCGCATTGCAAGAAGGAACGAAATATATGTTGCAGCTTTCTGCAAAAATCCTTTGCAGCTTTCTGCCAATGTGTGCCTTTGCAACTGTTCACTTCAAGAAAATGCGGCCAACAAACTTTTTTCTCTTCTCAAGCAGCATGGCGTTTTGCCCTGCTCAATGCATTGTCAATCGCTCCTGTGAGCTGAGAAATATTTCTGATCCTGTTAGAATCCTTTGGAAAACATTTCAAACACTTCGGCCATCGCACTTTGATTTCTTTCGGCATCAACTGGAAGTTGGCAGTGAGCTGAGCGCCGCATGCTGCGACCTTCTGTCCATTCTTCACCTTGTGCATGATCGCACTTTTGCGATGCTTGTAGTACTGCAGTCCATCAGGGACCCTGTCAACAAAAGCATGAACGTCAGGCTGTTTCACATTGGCCTCATCGCTTGAAGAAGTTGTAGAATCACTCCCACTCTCACTGCCGGACGAACTGTCCAACTCAATCACTCCAGTATCCACCACTCCAAGATCAAAGAGTGAGATGCTGGAAGCAGCAGCACAGATCTGAGCTTCATCCAGCTGCTCCTCCTTAACGCTCTCCAGGTCTCCCGCAACGTTGACTTCCTCCAGGGCCGTCTCAACAACATCTGTTGGCGCATCCAAAACCGGTGCAGGAGGAAAGGGTGTCATAGGCTGCTGTGCCGCAACACCAGGTCTGGGGGTCCGAACATTGGGCGTGGCGTATGGGTTTGGTGCCATTGCATCCTCATCCACACCCAGGCCAATTCGAACACGATGCAGCATCATGTTCAGTTTCCTCAACGCCCTAGTCTGCAGGTATCTGCTGTAGACCACCTCTGAACCCTGCAGCGCCGAAGCATGGTGACCCAAAACAGCACGCACCTCCTTGTCAAGCCCTGCCTTTGCTGCCCAAACCAGAAGGGTTGTTTTCATGGAGTGCGCCCTGAAACTCTCGCATCCATCTGTGCCCCTTAGGAGCAACCTCAACCACTCTGCAGCCTCCGGTGTTGTCAACGGTCTTGCACCAAAGGTTCCTCCTAAGCGAGGAGCTGGCAGCAGTGGGCCCAATGGCACACGGAACAAATCCAAACCTGCCATCCTGTACACATCCATGAAGGTCTTGACCCATTCATCATGTGTCACACCCATCCATGGCACCACCAAGGGGAGATACTGTTCTCGCCTCGCTCCAACAGCTGAAGTTTTGTGCTCAGCTGTGTACAGCGTAAGGAAGCCATTTCTGCCTTCCTCCACAACCACATGGTGGATGAACCTCAAGTCTGACCACCTGGCACGTCCATATACGCAAATCAACATAGCTCCTGCGCCCAACCTGTCTGTGATGCATCCAGGGCCTTCCAAGATTTCATGCAGTCGTTGCAAATTGCACAACTCAAGCGGTGCAGCTTGACGAGTCGGTCCCTTCTGGTGTTTTTCAATTGCAGCAAAGCCCAAAAGCCTTCTTGAGTGCAGCACCACATCAGACTCTCTCAGTTCCAGTGTGAACTTCATAAATCTCACTGTTTCCAAAAATGCAGAAGCGTTTGTAAAACCACGCTGGTTTTCACGTCTCAAATCACGAAGCCAGTGAAAGAAAGACCAAACATCTGCTTCAGAGAAAGGCAAAGGACTGACATGTACCTGCTGAGCATCAATTCGCAACTCAGCATGCCACTTGAAGTACCTCCGCAAGCTCGATGCCCGCTTCAGCAGAGTCTGTGGACTCTTGATTCCAAATGAAGCCTTTAGAGTCTCGTATGCACAAGCTCCAGATGCATCTTTTTGCATATCCTGTGCCAAGATCTCACCAACACCAGTTGCATACCAGCTACAGGAAAGTAACTCCAACCATTGGCCGCAAGCAAGTTCCAATTGCCTGCGTTTGCTTTCGAAGTAATCCAAATCCAGTACATTCTTTACTACTTTGTCGTAGCATGACTCCAAAGTCTGAGCTCCAGCACCTTCCAAGGTCTCTGCAGCGGCGATCACGTGATCCATGAGGCCGGTGTCAGGCTCTGGCAACTGGTTCATTGGAAGTTCAAGCAAATTGGAATGCCCAAAAATTTCAGCAAAAACTCCTGTCTCCCACGGCAACAAAAGGTTAGCAGGACGTTGTGAAAACTGTGCATGGTTTGCTTCTACACCAAGCTGCCATTGTCCATGACCAATAGTTGGCTGAGGTCCAGGCTGTGCAATGGCTGCCACCACCTCCGAGTCACGTGCCAAACTCGGGCTAGGGCATTCTGACGCAACCTGGTCTCTCTCATGAGTTCCGCCGTTGTCCACTGACCATATCACTTCAGGTGACTCATGTCCCATCAGTGACTCATCTTGAAAAGCATGATGACCACGGGGAGCATCGTTTGAAAAACCATCAACTGCATGTTCATCCATGGAAACCTGAAGCCAGTCACTAAACTGTTCTAGACTCGCATCTTGTCCTGTTCCTGTAACACCAAAAGTTCCAGCATCATCCATGGCATGCCCCCCTAAAGTCGCTTTTCAACTTCTTCAAATAAACGGCGGACCCACCGCTCCCACCCTCTTGAGAGAGAAAACTACAGAAAGCAAACGTGACCCGAAATCCATTGATTTTTAAACTGCATAGTGAGACAATTCGAAGACTAAAGTCTGCTTCATCATTATTGAAGTTGCAGCAGCAGGAAATTGTTTTGTCACAAGAAACGATGCTATTATGTTTACTGACGAGGGCTTCATACTGGGACATCATACCAAGGCCTCATACCAGGACATCTAAGGGGATTCCACAAGATTGTCAAACAAGGACTTTCCGGAGGATCTGATACGATCTTCGGCGAAGGAAGTTTAGAAATCAAATTTCCGACAATAGAGATGGGAATAGTCAGAGAAGAGAAGAGAAGAGAAGAGAAGAGAAGAGAAGAGAAGAGAAAAAAAGAGAAGAAAAGAGAAGAGAAGAGAAGAGAAGAGAAGAGAAGCGACGAGAAGAGAGGAGAGGAGAGGAGAAGAGAAGAGAAGAGAAGAGAAGAAGAAAGAAAAAGAGTCAGAAGAAAGAAGATTCAGGTGTGCCAAAAGGTAGGAAAGTTGCGAAATACTGTGTTTTTCCAATGACTTGAGGCTCCGGAGGGTCGAAAAGTAGGCTCCCTAAAGCGGCCGGTGCGGAGCCAGCTGGCCAGATGGGAGATGAAAAATTGCACGCCGTTGTGGCACGAAGCACATTTCCAAGTCAAAATGTACAAAACACTTCAGTTTCAGGCCACTTTTGGAAGTTGAGATGTCAAAAAAGTGCACGCCGTTGTGGCGCGAAGCACATGTCCAAGTCAAAATGTACAAAACACCTCAGCTTCGGACCACTTTTGGAAGTTGAGATGTCGAAAAAGTGCACGCCGTTGTGGTGCGAAGCACATTTCCAACTCAAAATGTACAAAACACACCAGGTTCGGACCACTTTTGGAAGTTGCGATGTCGAAAAAGTGCACGCCGTTGTGGCGTGAAGCACATTTCCATAGATCGATAGATCGATAGATCGAGAGGTCGAGAGATCGAGAGATCGAGAGATCGAGAGATCGAGAGATCGATAGATCGATAGATCGATAGATCGATAGATCGATCGATAGATTGATCGATAGATAGATCGATCGATCGATAGATAGATCGATAGATCGATCGATAGACAGATAGATGGATCGTTCGATGGATAGATAGATAGATAGATAGATACATAGATAGATAGATAGATAGATAGATAGATAGATAGATAGATAGAACTACAACTACAACTACAACTACAACTACAACTGCTACTAACTACAGCTACAAGTACAACTGGAACTACACTCATTACACTACAGGACAACTACAACTACAACTACAACTACAACGACAACGACAACGACCACTACAACTACAACTCCAACTACAACAACAACTACAACTACAACTACAACTGCAACTGCAACTACAACTACAACTGCAACTGCAACTACAACTACAACTACACTACACTACATTTTTCTACAGCTACAACTACAACTACAAATACAACTACTCTACATTAAACTACACTACGCTACACTAGTTATACTACAACCACTACTACAGCTACAACTACACTACTTCACATTACACTACACGGCACTACACAGGCTACACTACACTAGACTACACTACACTACACTAATTACACCACACCACAAGTACAACTGCAACTACACCACACTGTGTACACCACACTACAACTACAACTCCGCTATGCTATATTACAACAACAACTACAACTACAACTGCGCTAGTAGAAGAATTCCTTATAAGTGCAATTGGCGACGGGTGCAACACGTCCCTAACCTAAGAGAATTGGGGTAACGACTCATCTCAGAGTCTGCGACACAGGTCGCACGTTTTCCATCGTTTTCCAGCTTGACTTAGCTTCCACCCTGCGGTCAGGTGGTCACGATCGTACATGAAAGGTCACATGCAACTCCCGTACTTGCATATACCCCTCTGAGCTTTCAGGTCTGAAGTTCGTAGGATGCGGAAGTTCGTCCCTCCGCCCATTGAAGAGCTGTGGATGACATTTTGTGGAAATATGGTAACACCTGGTGCCGCTGAGTTCTGCACAGTTTTGGTTACAGCGATTTTCACCGACTATGGTGTTCATGGTGAGAAGTTACAGCTGTTTTGCCTTCAACAGGCATTTTGG
>Ga0126342_10020205_pt1:0-10000 | contig 11221 bp, 12 predicted proteins | sample Cyp1metagenome_FD_92528 | JGI IMG/M metagenome (GOLD analysis project Ga0126342, IMG submission 92528) | Coral microbial communities from Lord Howe Island, Old Settlement Bay, Australia - Cyphastrea 1 metagenome | ecosystem: Host-associated > Invertebrates > Cnidaria > Coral ...
GATAAGATAGATAAGATAGATAAGATAGATAAGATAGATAAGATAGATAAGATAGATAAGATAGATAAGATAGATAAGATAGATAAGATAGATAAGATAGATAGATAGATAGATAGATAGATAAGATAAGATAGATAGATAGATAGATAGATAGATAGATAGATAGATCGATAGATCGATAGATAGATCGATAGATAGATATTCAAATTATACACATATATAATCATATATATATGTATTTGGCATTCTCTCTGGCATTCTACCTGGCAAAAAATGTTTTCTACCTGGCATTTTATCTGGCATCCTGTCTGACGTTTTATCTGACATTTTTTTTTTGAACTTGAGCTGGCATTCTAGCTGCCATATACTATGACTTCCCATCTGGCATATATTCTGGCATTCTTCCCGGCATTCTATCTCGCGGCTGATCTGACATTCTATCTGACACATATTCACATTCCATCTGGCATTCTACCTGGTATTTATATATATATTCCTTCATGTGTTTTTGCATTCTATCTGACATGTTCTTTTTGTCTGACGTTATCTAACATTCTTTCTGGCACTTGGGCTGGCATTCTAGCCGGCATATACTATGACATTCCATCCGGCATATATTCTGATTTTTTATCCGGCATCCTATCTGACACTGACATTCTATCTGGCATATATTTTGTCATTTTATTGATATTATCAGGCATTATTTCAAACATTCTATTTGACATCTATTTTGGCATTCTTTCCGGCATCTACTGATTCTCACGTCCTATCTGAAGTTCTATCTTGCAGCTTGGATGTGTTCTGGTCCGTGCGTGCCCAGACTGAGCTGGAGCTCGCGATAGGGTTCGGGCCTGCGTGTGCCCGGACGAGCTTGCGATAGGTCTCCTTTCCGTGCGTGAGTTTTTGTGGCGAGAGCTGGGGGTTTGACTTTGTGCCCACAGAGACCACGAGCAGGCACACGGACGAGGACGGAAAGGAAAGGAAGGAAGGAGTTGCACCTTTGATAAAATCTAGAGACCCTCACCTGGCAGGTGGGGAAACACATTTAGTACAAAGCACATGCTGTCTAAACATCCACATGGCGGAAACATCTTCGATCAGAATACCCACCATCCCCCGAAATCCCAGCTCCTCAGGATCCTTGATCTCCTTAGGTGCAAGCAGCTCCCAGTCCTGGCCCGTTAAACCTGGCTGAATGTGACAGAACTTCACCAGCCTGAAATATAGTAAGGTACCCTCTGGTAAACTAACAGTTTACAATGGAAAATCAGTTTTTAATAGCAAAATCAACTATGTACTATAACTATATGCCATGTTCAATAGCTATGTCAAACTACCATACCTACCATAGGGTAGATAAGGCATTTTTTGGATGGCCTCTCTTGCTTACTATCTGATAGTAACATGTTTCCAGTTTCCTGGATGCCTGGTCTTGCTAACCATCATTTCTAGTGAAGTTACTTGTTGCTTACAGTATCCCGTTTGTTTCGGAAACACAAGGCATACAGATGCACCGGATCCTGATGACCCTCTTATATGGCAATATGGCTCACAATTGGCCACCCCAAAGCCGGAGGATTGCTCACCCAAAAAATATCCTAAAATAATTCAATTCATTCTAAATCTGTTGGTCTATGTATCTTAGATTCTGCCTCAGAACCCGGAACCATTTCAAACATGTTCAAGCCACCAAACAACACATCAACTCCTTGGATTATCTTTATCATCTAGATATGTTTTTGATAGGTGAACTCCCCATTTTTCACTGGCTCCCATCCCACCCTGACCAGGATCTCCTCCTTCAAAGATCCTTCGTAGATCTTCTCTCCATCCACTTCCACTCGGGCCGTGTTGTCGGGCTTCAGGATCAGGCGATAGACGTGCGAGGTGCCATCACCTTCTTGCTTGTAGGCCAAATCCGACTTTTTCAGGACGTTCTTACCCTTGTAGTTGAAGATCAAATGAGTTCCTCGGCTTCAATGCGCTTGATTTAAGGATACAGTCGTATGATACAGTGATGAAAAGGGCAAATTGAATACACACATCAAATCAGTTGATGCAGAAATTCAGGAACCAAAGAGTCCATGTCATCCTGCCCCGTTCACATCGTTCACAAGATATCAGAATGATCAAATAAACAGATATGATCAGATATGGTAGTTTTATGTAGTTTGTTTGAAAGCCTTTACAACGCCGTATGGGAGAACACATCGTCACAAAGGTCGGACAATGGACAATGGACCACGGATGACGGCAAATTATAAAATCCTGCTGAGTCCTCCATCAATCAAGCCCTGCTGATTCATCCTTTCTCCGACTTTCTCCAAGAAACGCTTGGTGTAGCCACACTTGTCAGGACCAAACATGATGTTGTAAGGTGTGGGATCCCCGAAGGTGGTTGGCTCCGACAGCTTTGGCCCAATCTTCACATAGCCGCCTGACCCCACGAGGAGGTGCATCAAATCTGCTGGATCATGGCTAAAAAAAACATAAACCTTCTGATAAAATCAGCTATATCACGAACAAAAAAAGGTATACTATTATATATATATGTGTGTGATTATATATATATGTATAACTAAAACTAAAAGACAACCCGGTAAATCTTTGGATAAAATCTGCTATTGCAAACAAAAAAGCCATAACATCAATTTTCTCCATCCCACTTACGCTGCATGGAATATTGATGAATTGCAGTGATGGGTTAGATTCCGTAGAATTCTGACTTGCGACTGGCACACAGTCACAGTGCTCAGAAATTGAACACAAACCTAACAGGACAATGGTGACGAATTACATAGCTAGACATAGGTACACAAAATGTTCACAAACATGCACAGACTGTGCATATCGCGCATTTATCATGAATTTCCTCAGGGCTCCCAATATCCTTGGGCCATTGGGATCAACAGACCTGAGATGGCACAGATTGGCACCTCCACACTCGATGTCCTTCTCGTACTTGGCCTGATACTGGATGATCAAATCTTTGCCTTCCAGCCATGTCTCCAGCACAGCGTCGTGGATGAAATGAAAGGTATGCCCATGACATGTCCTGAAAAATCACCATTTTTGGGAACCACTAGCCAACCTTAAGAAAAGTGATGTTTGACACCCCCGAAGTGGGAGAATATGTGGAGACCGAACGAGCTGCAAATTGAGAAGGCATCCAAGGCTGATAAGAGTGGTGCTGGCAAGTGTTGTGGAACTATATAGAATGTGGCCTCGCAAAAATTATAGAAAAGCGACCCCGCACAGAAGGCAGGTGAGATTTCTTTTTTATGTGCATGGCAACACCCCTTTTTTCTCCATTTTATGAGACATAGAGACATAGATTGAAATGAGTGGCAGTCTAAACCATCCCCCAAGCCATCAAGTGGAGGTTTATTAATTCTCTGTGTGTGTGTGTGCCGCATTGTACGCGTAATTGATTAGTTTCAAAATTGTGTGCTGCCTCACGATCGGGTATTGCAAATGTGTAAGCTTGTGTAAGCATGCCTAGAGCCTTGGGTCAAGGCTCACCATCAACATCCCCGACCCCCACCCCCACGGGTGAGGGGGACCAGAGCCTGCATTGCTGAAGGACTCAAAGCCGGCAGACAGGCCAAAGAAGCGAGAGTCCTCTGCGGTCTGAATGCCTTGATCTTCGGTCTCATCACTAAACCATTTGCCGGCTGACAGCTTCCAGGTACCTGGCCGGGATGGACAAGTAATTGGTAGGCTGCTCACGTTTCTTACCTTCTCTCTCTCTCTCTCCCATTGTTTTTTCTCATAAAGCATCCCGCCACATGAAAAGCCCATACTCTTCTCAGCCATTCTCAAAGGCTCCATCACAGGGCCAACGAAATTACCAAAAACAATGTTGTCAATTGGCACATTGCAGCCATTTATGAATCCCCCGCTTATGTTTGAACCAAAGTTGGAAAACATCATATGAAAACATGATTTTAAGGGGTTGGAGGTTCGGGGCCTCCCTGACGGGGCTGGCTGCCGGCCAGGCTCTTCAGTGAGGTTACAGAATTAGGACATTCCTTGAGGGGCTTTGAACAGATTAAGGAAACAAACCATTCCTTTCCCATTATGATTGGTGTTCTGGTGCAGCCAGGAAATCATGGAAATCGACATCAATATTGTTTTCCCTGCCCAAGTTTGCCATCTTTTTGGCCCCAACAGCCACAACCCTTGGCTGAATCCCTTCCTGACCTTGGGTGCCATCGCTCTTCTTCCATTCGCTGGACGTCCATCGGCTCTCCCAGCCGCTGCCGAAAGTTTCCTCAATGGACAGTGCTGGAGGAGCCAGGGATTTTCACGGATTGATGTAACATATGTAACCACCAAATGCTTGAGAACGTGGGAACCAAAAGAACTGGGCTGACCTTGCAAGGAGTGGGGATATGGATGGTTTATATTGGTTTATAATACAATCTCGTTTCTGACGGCCTGCAAACCAACCTTAGTTACATGTAGTAATCAACCAACTCTGGCTGCTGAGCTCTGATAGTGTCTCTATTCTATACCATTCATCCCTGCGCGGGTGCTAGCAGGTCACAAGGGAAACGCATTTATATAAATCACTCACAGGCTCCGAGCGTCTGGCAACCTTTTCAACCTCCTTGGAATTCCCAAATCGCACAAAAAATGTGTGCAAATTCCCAAGCCTGTTCAGCCCTGGGACTGCAGCGATACCGAAAAAAAGTGGTCTGAGTCTAGATAGGCCTACAAAGCCAAGAATCGCCTTTGCAACCGCAGAAAATCAATGCGGCCAAACACTCCTTCAGCCACACTGTAAGCAACCAATTGAAAATCTTATTACTTTCAATAGAAAAACAATCCACCAGCCCCAAAAGGACGATGGGCAAACACCAACAAACACCCTGCCCCTTCTCGCTGAAGCTTCCGAGAAGTAGACCTTGCCCTGGGCGGTGGCAAAAGCCAAGCAAAGCGCCTCGGCTTCGCCCGAAACCATCCGAGGCCACCCAAACTGACTGTGGCGGAAGGATCCTCCAATAAGATTGTCTGAACATAGGGTCATTACGGAGTCATTACGGGTATTTCGAATTATTACTCCCAAATTTGATGGTTTATAATCATTATCAATTTTCGCCATTCAACATTCAACGGCCATTCATATTTTCCATGTTCAGACACAGCCAAATCAGGACCTGCATCTTGGAGAGCTGCAACCGAGCAGCAGCGTGCCGACGCATTTTTCTCAAAAGTTCTGCGGGAGGGCCCTCTGTGTTGCTCTGAGCCAGCAAGCTTTGGCAAAACGCCAGGATTGTACTTGTCCAAATGGCCAAAGTGTGAATGTCATGCGAAAATATGGGAACACGCAGCTTGACAAGTGGCAACAACATCTGCGCATGCACATGGATTTAAAACGAGATAAATGAGGTGATGTTTCAGGGATTCACCTCAAGAAAACCAGGATTTTGTGCGATGTTTTTTTTTTGGGGGGGGGAGAATTACATTGATCTTAATCACCAGCAACCATAGAAACACATTTTTTTGACCAAAGTGCAATTGTATTTCTTTGTGGTTTAAAGGCATTGATGTAACATTGTGAGATTGAGCCAAGTTTTTAATCAGCAAAACTTGGAATGCTGTTTCAGCGAGCTGTGGTTTGACTCAATCCCTGGTGGACAGTATATGGTGATTTCAGCAGGAGAAAACGTATTGTTTATCAACAACGATGGTGAACACAAGAAATAATTGATACCTTGAACCTCGAAAGCGTGCACAAATATTGCTCTTTCAGAATTATGTGATATTTTTTTGAAACAGCACTTTTTCTGGCTGCAAGCACTTTTCCATTTTAAGATTGTTGAACAGATTTTTCAGAACTTGACACTTTACATGGGTCTTATTGCTCCAACGGACCTTCTGAGCTGCAGAGAGTGTTACTTGAGAGAATGCGTAGTGGGCACACCAAAAAAAAGGAGTTGAAAAAAATAAGAGCGACCCGCTTCTTTGCAAATTCTCTGGGCTCTGAACTCTAAACACCCTTGGTATCTTTTAAATATGTGTGTATAATCTATGTCTGGAGGTGCAAGAAACGCCCGCACATGAAGCACAGTACTGCAAACTTACCAATCACGATGAGCCTGAGCCACGTGAAGTTCATTTGGCTGTGTACCAAAATTGCTTGGATGTGGCCCCTCAGAAAGAAATGGTTGCAGTCATAGCCTGTATGTATGTATATATGTACAGTAGGTACCTAGGCCCTCCAAGTACCCATGAAAATGATGGTTACCCCCATCCATCAATCTAGTACTTTTACCAATTTTTAGAAGTATTTGGTGGCTCTCTCTCTCTCCCTATCTAAATATAATTATATGTATATATATATTTATGAATCATTTATAATACATATACATCTTTGATCATATTTGTGTCTATTGTCTATGTGCATGTTCATCGTATGTATTATATGTTTTTCTGGGTATCATGTCAAAATGGGATGCACTTGCAAAGGGGACAGGTTTCACACGGTTTCCCTAGCCACCTATTATTTTGGGAGAGTTTGGCAGCACTGCAGCGTGAAAACAACAGTCCATGATCCTGAATAACCTGCCCCGGGCGCTCCCTACCGCAAAAGAAAGGTACAAAATAAACACCAAAACACAATGGACATCACATGGTTCCAAGTCATGTTTTTATTCCCAACTGCCCAACAAACACAACCCCATTTTTTGGACCAATTCTTGAGACACCTTTAAGGGGCTCGATCCCTGTGAGGCGGCTCTAGGCGGTTCTAGGGAGCTGGCCTGGGTCTATGGGCCCGTCGTCTGGGGGCAGCACCTGTACGGGTCGGAAGCTGTGGGTGCTTGTGGTTGCATTACTGGTTTTCGTGGCAAACTGTGTGCCATAAATGATTGAATGGACAGCGAAGACTTGCCGAACCATGCATTTTAGCCAAAGTACTGAATTTATATTATATATAAATTATTATATAAATATATATATAATATTAGGATTATTATCATTATTATTATTATTATTATTATTATATATATATATATATTATAATATCATGCTTTAAGAGTAGACTAGTTCATCCCCTAGAATATGCCGACTGCAAGCACAGGATCATCTGACGAGTTCCGAAATCGTGATGTGGAAAAGACCCCGTCACTTGCTAGCAATCTGAATACGGATTATATGGGTTTAATTTATATATATATATATATATTTACATATATATGTATACATATACATATATGCATTCAATATATTTATCATTATTTATCATGGGATGACTTCATTATGTGTTCATCGGCTCATGACCTCTTTTATGCACTACGAGAACCATCATACCCCAACTGATTTTTCTGCGACTTCAATGCCAGAATTCATATCTCCAGCTGCTAGTGGCATCTGGCAACATAGCCGATTATCAAAGGCTGGATGCTATTTCAATGCTTCAAACATAGACCCAGAGGAAGGGCTAAATGATGCCTACATGTGAGATGTCTCCAAGCCTACTCAAACCAAGGGAAGGGGATTGTGTGCAGAATTGGCTAATTACTAGTTCCTGCTTCAAAAAACGCATGTACAGCACATAAAAGATTGATTTACTATATGTGCGTATATGTATATATATATATATGTATATATATATATGTATATATATTATACACACATAGAATACAAATATAACAAATATAGTAAATATACATTAATATTAAATTATAAATTATGATGTGTGGGTGCACAAGACTTCTTTTGTGAAATAGCCCGTTCACCTACCGTTGGTCTGTCGGCTGACTCAGAAGCCAAGCAATATTACTACATGCCCCTGCCTTCAAAAGCAAGAATTCCGGTTCTGTGCGTGCCATGGCAGCGGGAACCCACACGGTGCAACGTCGTGGCACTGCGGCAGGGTGGCGCTTGCGAAATTTTCGTGGACGTTCCCATAAACCAGAGGCCCACACGATGACAACATGCTTTATCACATGTTCATCACAATGTTCATAATAATATATAATAATGTTCATGATCAGGATCATGACGATGACAATGAGGATGGTGATGTGGATGATACTGATGATGATAAGGATGACGACGATAACGATGACACTGGTGGTGGTGATAATGGTGATGTTGGTGGTGGTGGTGATGGTGGTGGTGGTGGTGGGGGAAGTGTTGAAGAGGAGAAGGGGCAGAAAATCAGACAAACAAACGGGGGGATAAGCTGTGGTAATGATGATGCATGATGATGCCAAGCAAGAGAAATTCTTCTGATGTTTGATCCCTAAGGGATGGGTAGGGAAGTGCATGGACGAGTGGATGGGTGGATTCATCGATGGATGGACAAGTGCACCTTTTGGGACGGATTCGTCGATGCATCCGATGCATCCAAAGATCCTACGCCCATCGCGAGCAGTTCAAATATGACAAGAATATGACAAGCCCTGAATTCTACAGCACGTAGAAATTGGAAAACTTGCGCACTGTTTGGGAAATTGCCAAAGGATGGAAATCTATTCTACTCCAAGGTGATTGTACCTCATACCTTCTAAGACTTTCCAATGTGTTTTGCCCGTACTCGCCAAGGCTTCTACGCGAATGGCACCCTTTGGCCAAGGGCAAAGCTTTGAACATCAATGTGTCAATTTATATCAAACTGTTTCCTGGGCCTTTGAGCCGACAAAGTAGGCTGGGTAGTAGCTTTAACCATTACGAAGAACACTGTGAGCTCTACTGGTAATATCAAAACCACCAACCCAGAGAGAGAATCTGAAATAGACACATTGAGGCACACTTGCTGAACTGCTTGGCCCCCTGCTTCTCCAAACAACTTCTAACCCTTGCAGAGGAAGGAGGCCCAGTGAATGATATTGATAAATGAAAGAGAAACAGCTGGCATAAATGCGGCCATATGTATCCACATATCTACACACAAGCTTGCAGAAAGAAAACGTGTATAATTTCGAGGGCCAAACGGCTAAACAAATCTAATATAGACAAACCAGCAAATAGATCAGCATCTAATTGTCAAAAATATGCAAGTATACAGTTATAAGAAAAAAACAATGCGTGCGCACAAAAAAAAACATAACAATAGCATACCATAGCAACAAATACTGTAGTAATAAAACCAACATATAATAACAAACTATAAAATGTAATCGTCATGCAAACTAACCTGTATGTGTGTACCTACATACTGATACATACTGCACATTCTTGTGCCATTGCAAATGCCACCCCACCGCCATGGGCTGATGGACATGACCAGTTGCCATGCCCTCAGGCCCAATGGCCAGACTCTGACTCAAAAAGCAAGCTTGGGCCCAAAAGGCAGGCTCAAACACCCAAGCGTGACTGAAGCTTTCAACTCCAGGGTTTCAAGGAGGGCCTGAAAACATGGCCATAAACACAATATAACACAATCAACATTTGCAAACAAGCCAACAGACCAAAATTATGCACCACATGTTTGGAACCAGTCTGGTATCCTGACTTCATGCTACAAACATGTCAAATGGAATTTATATGAATTTATAATCATCTCAAGTGGGATATACAGTATCACAACACCGAGCAAATAAACAAATCTTGCCATTTTGGAAAATGGGGATTGATCAACTTGCATCGGCGCTGGAAATAGAAACTTTTAATATTTAAAATGAACTTATCATTCTTGGACCCTGCTATAATTGCTAATTCATGTTCGCTCTAGTTTTTACCTCCATCTATGGACAATAGCGATATAATCAAGCCAATTCAAGCCCCAGCACTTGGGATACCGCTACTTCCAAACAGCGTCTAGCAAACTCTGCTAGCTACTTGTATCAGGTTCCCACCTACCAAGGGCATCAAAATGGAGGTATCCATTAATGTGGGTACCCCAATAGGTTTGGGGGTATCCCCATTTTTAGGAAACCCCATATATATCAGAATGATTCAGAATGGACTTAAGGCCATCAGCATCTCCTGAGCCTACTGCGAAGTCGCAAGTTCTGCTCCTGCTCTGCCTGCGGTGCCGAGATGAGCA
>Ga0126342_10020206_pt1 | contig 11220 bp, 9 predicted proteins | sample Cyp1metagenome_FD_92528 | JGI IMG/M metagenome (GOLD analysis project Ga0126342, IMG submission 92528) | Coral microbial communities from Lord Howe Island, Old Settlement Bay, Australia - Cyphastrea 1 metagenome | ecosystem: Host-associated > Invertebrates > Cnidaria > Coral ...
CATATATCTATATCTAGTTGAATGTATTAGCCTTAGTTGGTGATCTTTCATATATAGTTGAACGGTTGAATAGTTATATAGCCTTCTATAGTTGGTTATATAGTTGAATGGTTGGTTATATAGTTGAATGGTTGGTTATATATATACATATGCTTTCCCTAGAATAGAATAGACAAGATACATATCCAGTACTTGCTACGTGGCAACGGTTCACAAAGATGGTGCGTTTCAAATCTTCCATCTTAGGTTCCCGGGATAATCATCCAGCACGGTGGTACGAAACCACGAAACCCCAGTGTTTAGTCGGTTTAGAAGCCCCAGTAAGTACAGGTACATCTACCATAAACCCTATAGTTGTCTTAGTTGCAAATCGACTTAGCTAACAAAAACGGGCACCAGCTTGCGATACATTCACCTCTTTGGGATACATTTGGACATGACCAGCTTGATTTGCGTGCTTACCTTCTACGAGCTGGTTACACCCATGTACTTCTAATTCATTGTATAACCCCATCTTGCTATGGTTGTAATTACTAGCTAGCGAAGAACCATACTCACATGATCTTATATGACATTATAAGTTATAAACTAACTTATCTAACTATTAGGGGCATCACCGATAGTACCAGCCATTCTCAGCTCACCTGTGTGGCTCAGCGAGGCCTCGGAGTTGATGTACCTTGCAGTGAAACATGCAGGTTGCGATGATCCAAAGATGGACTTGAAGCCTGGCATCGACGTCGACGTTACCCTCTGGTAAACATACAAAAAGCTATTGAACATGGCCATTTGTAGTGAGTTTTCTCATTAAAAATTGTGATTTTCCATAGTTATGTTGCTGTTTACCAGAGGGTACGGTAACTCTATGGATTTTTTGCATCCAAAGATTTTTAGATGATGCAAAGATGATCCATTTGGATAGTTCCTATGATACTATGGGATATACTATGGGATTAGTTAACTGATTGGTTCGCCTAGGATGTAACTGTAGATATGTCTATGCAAATATATAGATATATATATATATATATACACATGTATATATGTATATATACACAACATGTTGGAGGGGTCGTATGGGGGGGGTGATCATTCATACATATATAATTATATATATATATACATGTATATATAATTGTATGTATATATATATATGCATACATACAATGGATTCCAACCCAGGCGAACTAAGCAGTTAACTAGTCCCATCGACCATCGAAGAAAGTAGTGACGTCAGTCCCTGGATCCCTATAGGGTCCATAGGGCGGGACACAAACGAATGACATGCCTGATTGATTCGGAAATATCATGAAACCATCCCGCATCCCAGCCCTTGTACAAACCTATCCAACAAGAAATATATCCGCCACAATCCCTAGATTGCCTTAAACAAGATTATATAGACCAAGTGACCTGTCTCAAGCCTATCATTCTACCTATCATTGTTTTCCCCATCATTCATGCATAACCCATCTATATGTGTAATACTCATAATCTATAGTCTATTTGTAAGACTCAATATTGGTTAATAGAATCATCTATAATCAGCCAACCATCATTTCTCAGCGGCAATCCCTATAAAACCCTATCGTAACTGATATGTTTCATGGTTTTTTTATATGTAAATCCCATATAAATTCCATGAAAAACTGGTGGAGATCAGATAAACTGCTGGATATCTGTCTGTAATCCCTGGATTCTATTTCATTTATTGTTTATAATCCTCTATAATCCATCTATATCATCCATAATCCATAATCCATCTACATGGTAAGCGGCTCACAGAATGCCGCCTGTTTTTCCAACCGTGGCGAGTTCATTTTGCGTGTGTTTTCTCGAGGATTTGTGTTTGGGTCCTTTTTTGTTGAGTTGTCAAGTCCTGCGACATTTTTTTATTTTATTTTCTTTGTGCCAGACTTGTTTCACATGCGTTTCAGGACTTGAGTCAAATTTCTATAGACATCATTTGGACCTAATGAAGGTGTCCACGTTCTGTACAACCATTGTTTGACCAGTGTATCAATCTCGGAGTGAAGCTTGGATCCCATATTTCCCTTCATGCGAATTTTCACCGATTCCAATGAAGAATTTCAAACTTCGCCAATGGCGATCAATACGTTGGGTTCCCGCGACCTGGGACAAATGACGGGGAATGGTGCGCAATGGAAGGTACTTGAAGAAGTGAAGAGCGTAGCATCAAGAGCGTGTCAGAAGCAGTGTGAACAAGACGTTATTACCAACCCCACCCCACAGGCACGAAAGCAAAAGCTGGAGGCATTCTACAAGCCGCCAGCCATCTGCATCTATAATCATCTATACTCATCCCCATCCATGGCGTGCCAAGGATCCACTTTTACCTCCAGCAGTGCCACCTGCGCTGGCGCTATCTGCTCCTGCTGACCGCTGAGACCAGTCGCTACCTGCTGCAGCAGCGTAGCCTGGTGCCCGGGACGCGGCTCATGAGCCAAGCCCGAGCCTTGGCAGTTTCCTAGGGAAAATCTGTGGAACATGTGGATGACATATGGATTTTCCCACCATGAATGTCGATCACTTTCCGGAAAGCCATGGATCTCCATGGCATTTTCTTACCCAGAAATCCAGGGGTTTCCTTCCCAGTGGGATGTGCTGAACCAGGTCAGTTTTATTGGCTGAAATACGTATGTATAACGTATGTAGAACGTATAGTATGTTCCATATCTAAGATTATAAATGGGCAATACCAATCTGGTTGGTGGTTTGGAGCATGTTTATTTTCCATAATACATGGGATAATCCTTCCCATTGACTTTCATATTCTTCAGAGGGGTGGCTCAACCACCAACCAGCAATGCTTGTGAACCACTAGCAAAGATGCACCTCCAAGCCGCACGCGCAGTTGATCTTTCCGGTAGAAAAACGTTGCAAGATAGGCCATGTCAGCCCTAAATGATGGTTGGTAGATTTTTTTTTGTGGTCTTACTCCGTTCTTTTATGGGGGCCAGAAGAATGCAAACTTATGTGCTTAATACTGATTGAAAATTGTCAGACCTGTCAGATTTGAATAATCACTCTTGTTATGTGTTGTATTGCGTCTTCTCCGTTCAAACTCAACAGGGTTGTGAGTCTTCTCCAACTCATTTTCTTTGCCAGTTCGGATACCCCAAAATATGGCTTGCCATCCATTCCTCCGGTCACCAAGCAGTTGTTTGTCTTGGATTCCTTGCATTCCTTGGACCCAGGAGCTTATCTGCGTGAAATGAAGGAGTTGCCAAACGTTGAGCTGCTACAAGGTTTTAGCACTCACGAGGTGAGACAGCGGCGTGTTGTGGTGAGTCGAGTTGCCACATGGGAATGTGGCTCCCCCAAACGTCAGCTAACTGAACTAGTTGAACTAGTTTATTACAATCTTATGACAATGCTAGCTAATTATGCTCTGGTTGGTGGTTTGGAACATTTTTTTTATTTTTCCATATGTTGGGAATAGTCATCCCAACTGACTTTTAGATTTTTCAGAGGGGTTGAAACCACCGGGTTTATGGTGGATATGTCCGCAGTTGGATGGGTTAGCATCAGCCAGCTTAGTGGGTGGAGCAGCGTTTGTGAGGATGCTGGCACCAGCCCTTTGTTTTTTCCGTGTTTTTGGGTGGGCTCATGGACGTAAGGGTCTCGGACTTTGCTGAAGGATAAGAGTACTAAGCCCCCCTCCAATCTCCATTTGATCAGGACAAGACCATGATAGACCATGATTTCCTCAAAATGTTCCCTTAAACCAACCACCCAACCAATCAACCAACAACTCAGACGATTCCGCTTCAGGTGAGTTTCAACATGGATTACTATCCCAGTGCGACCCTGATCCACGGCCCGGTGTGGAAGAATCCTCTGCAGCTCCTGCCCGTGGCCAGCGTGTTGGAAGAGAATTACCCTGTGATCCGAGAGGAGCTCGAAGCGATTTTGAAGGCGAGACCAAAAAGGGCGTTCAAAAGTGAGAATAAAAAGATGGTATGGGTCCAAATTGGAAAACAACATGTTTAGTAATTATTTGCTTTAGTATGCTTTTAATGGGGTTGTACACATACAATCACATACATACACATACCAGCCAAAAGAAAATGATCTTTTTGTTTGAAGGATGTCGACAATTGGACATTGGAACCCATGGTGAGCACCTCAAACATCAGGACAAATCAGCGTTGAGCACCTCAAAGAGGCCCAAATCTCTCTGAGGCAGAATTTCGACCTCCATTGCATGCAAGCCACCAGAAGCGATGCTTCATTTTTTGAAAACAATGTTGGCTTCAGATGATATGTTTGGACATTGTATATTCATGTATATTCTGAGTCAGCAAGGTCCATGAATATCCAGCTGAATCAATGCTGTTCCGCAAGTGTGACTGTGAACTTCAATGAATATCTAGAATGAAGGCAGAGTGACTGTGAATACAGTGTGTGTGTATGTACATGCATGTTCCTGTTCTTAAAACTGTTCTTATGATATTAGACCCATTGACCATCATTGACCATATACTCATAAGATCTCATAAGTATATACTGTATATACCCCTGTATTGTCTTTAAGTGACATGTCTTCACAGTTTGCACATCTATATTGCACAGCTCTCCAAGTTCTAATCTCCCCACTTTCAGAATTCCAGGCCGGAACCACCTTTGAAGATTTGGACTCCAGCACTCGCAATGCCGAGACGCAGTTTGGCCCCCGGGGTGACGATTGGCTCACGGCCTATCTCTTTCGCAAGGGCGAAGCCATCCCGGAGGTCTGCGCCCATGCGCCGCGGACCTGTGAGATTTTGCGGAAGCGACCAGAGATTGGCAACTGACACCTGGCAAATAAAAATCCTGGAGGTTCTGTTTGGAATTTTCTTGGGAATTTGCTAGGCCTTTTGGATTCCTTTTGGATCATAGCCCTAGACAAATCCTATGATTGTTCGATGGCATCTTCTTGGGCATGAACATCTATAGGGGTGCCATGGTACTAAACCAAAACGGGCCATGGGATTCGTTTTCTGATTAGTAGCTGGAAAAAAACATATTAGTGGGTATCTAATGGGTTCTAACATGTTTTAAGTTATAACATGTTATCATATGTTATACTCTTCTGAAATCTAGCCTGGGGCACTAACTTTACTTGACGACTCCCATGGCCGGTTCAGTGACCGTCCCAGGCAAGCAAGCTGCGTCCGGTGCGGGGTTTCTGCGGATGCGTCCTGGAGGACGACTGAAGCCGCACTTTGGCAATGCTCCACGCAACTTGGACGCGGAAAGAAAAAACCTTGTGACAAGCGACTTATTGTTGTGTTCTCGTTGTTGGAATCTTGTTGGTTGATGTTATCCCAACTATAGTATACTAATGTATACTATAATAGTCACCATCAAGTCTAGTTCACATACTTAAAAAACAACTTTGCTAACATATCAAAGCTGAAGCAAACACTAATAATGTCAGCAATAATAGAGGTGTCCAACTCATGTCAGATATGTCAGGAAAGCAGCCATATATGGATTGATGGTTTATACCGTAATTTATACCAACCATTTTACAGTATTTTACAGTAAACTAGGGGATGGTTTACTACTGGGTCACCACTTTGTGTTGATCTTTTGGCCATGAATGGGACAACAGTTTTTTTTTAAATAAGTATCAACACTTATATACATAAATTTATTAGAAATTAGATAAATTATACTGGATATACATGGGTGTACATATATATATAATATCATGGGTGTATATATATATATATATATTCATATATATATATATTCATCTACGATGTTATACCCGTGTTAAATTGCCAATTATCTAAGTCGAGTCAGGTAGATTGATGCACCACTCAGGATGTGGCATGTTTCCATTTGTATAGTGGATTATGGATACTTGAGATTTCTCTGAGATGCGACGGATTTTGCGCATCGCACTGAGGTTTGAGTGTTCACTTGGGCTTGATCATTCCCGATGGCGAGATCACAATGTCGGTTCCTGGTATTGAAGTTTATTCAACTCGAACGGCATACATATATATATATATATACATACATACATCCATACATACCATCCATCCATCCATCCATCCATCCATATATATATATTGTATATAGATTTAGGGGATCACTGGATCACTGGATTATTCTTGGGCATAATTGTTGCCAATTGTTTTTGTTTTTTCGTTGCTAAACGTTGGCAAAAAACATGTTGGGTCAGTGCAGCTTCGCCTCAGTGACCTGGCACCCAGGTGGGCTATGAGGTGCTGAGGTGGGAAGAAGGAAAAGTCATCGCTTTTGATGATACCTTCATCCATCAGGCGTCATTGGAGTCATTGGAGTCATGATTCCCGGGGGCCCCTGAGTTTTTCGTCGAAATCTTCGTTGGTGGATGAGAACTGCTGGATTCCTGATGTTTCATCGATTTCCAGAGGGTATAGATGTAGTTTTGCGGAGTTAGACGCGTACAGCAGTTACCCATCACTGGAGTTGAATCTTTTCAGTTGTGAACAAACAGTTGGCAAACAAATGGTTGTTATTGATGTTTTTGTGTTGTTCCATCCATGTAACGTAATTGCATGCAATTTAAAGGTTGGCTGTTGCACAGTATCCCATGTTCGTGGCTTAGACACCAAATAAATCTGTTCAAGTTTTCCGGCCAAAAGTATTGTCATCGCCAATGAATCCCCCAAAAGATGCAAAGCAAATTATCATTATATATCAGTAGGGATTTATTGGTCCACCTTTTCAAGAAAAAAATATAACAAATTGCAATTTAAACAGCTTAGATGGAGGTGTTTACTTAATGCTACTTTATATACATATATATATACATTATTAATATAGGTGTTTGTATGTTTTTCTTTCTCTCTCTCTCTCTCTCTCTCTCTGTCTCTCTCTCTCTCTCTCTCTGAGATTTGGGTATTTGGGGGTATTTGGGGGAATGGTTTGCTGTTCTCAGTTCGGCCATGCTAGGTGGTACACAACGGTGTGGAACCGAGGTATGTCATGCCTCTTGGTCTCAACATGTGCCATGCGAGTTGATGGATCAACATCCACGCTTCTTGATCGTTATACAAGGTGGAGCGCTGTAGTTAGCCAAGATGGTTTATATCCTATAGTTCGTATATATATATATATATAAATTATATATATATATATATATTTATTTATTTATATATATATATCTGTGTAAATTATAACGACCTCACTGTGACCTCACTGGAATCATGGTTAGAAAGGGAAAGCATCCCCAAATGGCCTTAATTCAGGTTGGTGAATTATTAGAATTTACCCATATATATATATTATATTATATTATATTATATTATATTATATAACTAGGGGTACCACATTAAAACAAATGCTAATGATGGTGGTTTGAGCACCCGAACATGCGGATATTCACCGAAAAAAACATACATTTATTAGCCAGACAAGATGGTTGAACATTGGGGTGATCCATGCTGATACTTGCGGCTGCAGTGGACATTTTCGATTAAACCCGGAGGTTTGGCAAAGACACTGACCACGGAAAGGAGGGGTTCAGCCAAGTTTAAGGACTTGCACTTTGGGTGATGTAGTGCTCCGACGCATTTTGAAAATAGGGAGCTTGTAACTCATTATTTTTGGGGTTGCTGCAAATCACCGCCCACACCTTGTTTATAGTGTAAAAAACAGGAATCCTGATTTTCACAAAAAGCAGGTGCACCATTCTTGTCATGGTGATTCCAGACACCTGCTTAGACTGGTTGTTGGGGTTCGGACACCTTCTGAGATGGTATTTGTAGCACATGGGGGATATACACATATAAAATCCCACCACAGGGTGGTGCCCCCTACTTATAAGTTGGTTCAGCCCCCTAATTATACTTATAGTCACCAAAACCACTGGTTATATTACTTTTAAACCACCTGAGCGATTTAGCTCACTGGGGCAGCATCTCGCGCTGCGAGGAATCTCTGGATGTGTCATCCCTGCGACCCCGACGGCAAGGACTCCGGGGCACCGCTGCCAGAGTACTGCAATGGTCCTCCTGGTGCGATGCTGCGCTTAGGCCTAGAACCCTTGGCCAAATGATGAGACGTTGGGTGAACCTTGGTGAACCTTGAGTTGGAAGCCGCTTGGCGGCTTGCTACACTTGCTACATCACCTTTTGGTTTATGTTGGCTTAAAAAAATCACCATGAAGCCAGTAAGACATGAGTGAACTAAACATAGCGAACAAACCGGGGCACCACCCACTGGATCTAGAAAGGTTTGTTATGTCGTCTTCCTCTGATGTTGCGACTACGCTTACTGTTCATATAGCTGTGCCCAAAATTCATGATTGGATCATATGGAATCCCAATTCATAATCGCCTTAATGGATTGGTCGAAGGGAACATCTACTATTTCGGAAACTATGTTTTTTTTCATCAAATTGGTTGGGGTTTTAACCTGAAACATCTCCCTGAGACCAATCCATTGATGGGATGAAGTGGACGAAACCTGATCTAATCCAACTGATTTTTAGCACTCCAAAGTCGGGTGATTTTTTTCAAGAACGTGAACGATATCACAACGGCCAAAGTGCTGAGACAAATGTTGAGTTGGGATCCAATCATCTCTGTTTCGGATGGTATTTCAAATCGAATACGATGGTTTTTTGGATGTGACTGGAGCCTTCAGAGTGGAACTGAATGCGATTGGATCCTACTCGTAGACTCGTAGATTAGGATATATTGACTAGTATTCTTTCTGAGCGTTAAACATTTGAAGCACATGGGATGATCCGAAGAAGTACAGTATATCTTGAAGATTCTTGAAGTACTTGGCTACTGTAGAATCCTTGAGACATGTCTTGCTGCGTTAGTCAACAAGTACAGGGAACAGACTGCTGATCGACCGACTTAGCAGACATCGGTAGACAAAGATCTACCACCTGACTCAGTTGAGTCTACACTTACACCCCCTGAGTTTGACATGGAATCCCCCAAAAGTGTGGTTGAATATGTTGAATATCATAGCAATGTCTTGGTTCCATGTCAAGTTTCCGGGCTTTGGTTATCGACCATCAGGTTGCTCATATAATGAAGGTCAGCTGATTTGTGGTTGACATAGCAAAGGGATGTGGCTCAGTGGGAGGACACAACACACATATATATATATATATATATTAACACACACACACAATACATATATATATATACATACATACATATATATATATATGGCAATAATGGATGTGCAGCTGTTTTTCTCTGTATCAATAATACACATATGTGCTAGGATCATAACATGGTGTGTAGACATATATATATATATGATCTATGGACATCCATCCAATAGTGAGAATCCGACATAATCCTTGTATATAAATCCCTATCAACGGATTGATGACCCCTGACATGGAACAGATAATTAGATTGACTTCTCTGTCCCATAGTTGGCTCCGGGAAACTATACTGTTCAATAAGGGTCTGGACCTTATGCCCATCAATTTGCATGGGCATTCAATTTTAGGATCACCTTGGAAGTTGGGTAGTTCTCTAGTTGCCCCGTATATATATATATATATACACATATAATATATATATATATATATATACACATATAATATATATATATATATACATAATATATATATATATACACATAATAATATATATATATATATACATAATATATATATAAACATACGCGGCATGCGTCACAATGTTTGTGGGTTTTCTGTAGCTGTCTGGGGTCATGGTATTCAGTGGCTTTCCCATATGCGCCATGTATGGAATATCTACTGGATGGACAGTAACCAAATACATGGAGATGTAGCCTTCTTGGGGATTTGATGGATAAACCCATTTGTCCCAACTAAGAAATTGTTACCCTCTGGTAAACGTTTACATAACTATGGACAATCAGCATTTTTAATGGGTAAATCAACTATAAATTTCCAATAGCTATGTTTGTTTACCAGAGGTTAGACTTGTAGCATGTGATGAACAAATTTTGCAATGTGTGGGTACCTGGGGTCTATCCCAATCCATTCGGGTCAGAAAATGGTGGATTTACCCAAAGCTTTTTGAGGATCCTATTTTCAGACATATGTTGGCTCAGCAGGTTGAAGTTTGGAGATGTGACTTTATTGCTGGCTCCAAGGACTGAGCAGTTGACAAGTCGGCTCAACAAGCAGATGATAGCCCACCCAAACAAAATATGACAAGTCGGCACCACGTGTTCTGGTTTTGCCAGGATCAGGTTTGGATTTGGAACGCGAAGCAGTGAAGCTTTCCCAGCGACAGCCACAGCGTAAACTCATCGCGACGCCACGCGACAGCCTACATCGCGACGCCATGACAGTGGTGCAGCAGAATCGCTGGGCGAAACATGCTGCCGAAAGGCGATGCATCATCCACTTTGGGCAGATGAACTGTAGAATAGCTCGAAATATACCCATGCAAATGGCCAGTGTCTAAGTGCCGAAAGTTTGTTATAGGAGAAGGATTTACATATGTACACATATAATATACATATGATAATAGATTATATATATATTATATAATGATATGTTTGTTTGTTCTTGAGGGTTTTGGAATATACTGTTGACTCTTGGGGTCTTTGCGGTCAGGGACCAGAAGATTCAAAGTGCTGCCATTGCTATGCAAGTGCTGCTACCGGAGCTGTCCGAAGAGAAGATCACAACTTGTCTTCGAGAAAACCATGGAGATGCAGACAGAGCATGGCACCAATTGCAGGACATCAATGACGATGCAGATCGGATAGATCCGATAGATGCCACTTGGGCGACAACTCATGATGTTTCTCCATATCCTGCAGTTTTGTTTTGTTGCTGCATCTTGATTCGTATCTAAACTTATAAATAACCTGCTTTCCAGTGATTGTGATGATCTTAACAACCACAATAGATGTGAAACATAACTTGAAATTAGATGATTCGCCAGCGGATGGGATGTGTTGTTCTAAATGTTCCAAGATATAAGACATATTCCAGGGTGAAGTTACCGGAAAAAAATACACACCGTTGGCAGATCATTACTGGTTGGTGGTTTGGAACATGATTTTTTCCATATACTGGGAATGTCACAACCCCAACTGACGAACTCCATCATTTTTTCAGAGGGGTGGCGAAAAACCACCAACCAGATTATTATTAACCATCATTAACTTTAACCATATAATATCCACTAATATTAACCATTATTAACAGTATATATTCCAATAATATTCCAATAATTGTCAGAA
>Ga0126342_10020207_pt1 | contig 11220 bp, 8 predicted proteins | sample Cyp1metagenome_FD_92528 | JGI IMG/M metagenome (GOLD analysis project Ga0126342, IMG submission 92528) | Coral microbial communities from Lord Howe Island, Old Settlement Bay, Australia - Cyphastrea 1 metagenome | ecosystem: Host-associated > Invertebrates > Cnidaria > Coral ...
ATTAACCAGCCATTTGAAAACCACCAACCAGATGAAGGCGATGAATGCACCCAAAAAGATGCCGAAGTGGCGCTCCAGGATGAGCTCGTTGCTCGATGATTAATTTGCCCGCGTAATAACTCGAGGTTCCAACTGCTTTTTATCTGTTTGGTTAATTACTATACCCTCTGGTAATTTAACATAGCTATGGAAAATCACCATGTTTAATGGGAAATTCCACTATAAACAGAGGGTAATAGGTTTAACCAAGATAGTTATGGACTAATAAGTCGAGATTAATGGATATACACTTCGGCAGTCAAACATGGCAATGGAAAAACCGTGGACATCTCCTAAAACTGCAGGCTTTAATGGGACAATCATCGACATAAATAGGGTGGTTGCCATTGCTGCCACCTGTGATTACTGGAGATACTTGACATTGACTTGGAGGAAAACCGAACACTTGCTTTTAAGACAGGGCTCTTTGTAACGACTGGTCATATCTATTTATTGGTATATTTACAACATAACCGATGTATAATGCTTAACAAAATAAGACGAACATATCCAATCAATGGGAAATTCAGGAACCTAAATTCGAGGTACCTACCATATATAAGGCCTATACAAGGCCTATGTAAGGGAATATCCCCACAAAATATGGCCTTATATGGTACAGTACCTCTATTTTAGGATCCTGAAATTCCCATTGATCCAATACAACATGAACATATTGACTATAGCATGACCAACATGAACATTTTTCGGTGGAAGATCCAAGTCTTGAGCCCAGAGCCCATCAGCTCTTCACTGGTGGCTGAAAATCATACTATTTGGAGGTTTCTACCAAAAAACACATCATGAAATGTTGTGTTTTCTAGGCCATTGAGGTCAAAAAATGTTTCACACACATGAATCACATCCAATCTAATGAAACTTCATATAATTGAATGGTTATCCTAGCTTTGGTTCCAAGTGGTTGCAACAAGGCCGTGTGTAGCATGCAAATGTCCAGTAAGTGTCTCCGTATCTGCAAAAAGTTCATGGCAAAGGTCGCATCGTAGTGCATTCTGTTCCAATGGAGCTGAAGTGTCACCTGCAATCCCACCTCCATGCAGCAGAAGAAGCGCCAGCTGCGTCCAAACAGGACACATATGTCGACTCTTGAACACAGAGCCACAGCAGCAGCACGGGGACTCCTGGGAGTGCAAGTTGGTCAATTGTGCAATTTTGGTTGGGACAAATTGCCAAAACCGTCCATGGAACGTGCGCAAGTGAAGCTGCATGGATTGCAATCGTCCAACCCAAATGCCACATAGGCCACAGTAGTTGACAAGGAAATCGCAGGCCTCTCTCTCCCTGTGCACCAGGTGGAACTGTCTCTCAGTGAGCAGTGTGAGCAGCCGGTCACCCCACGGTTGGCCACGAAGCACCTGCAAGTCATCATCACTGAACAGCTGGTCCCCACGAATGGCACGTTCAGGGTTGTGTGCCATCTGGGAAGGCACTGTAGGCAGAGCAGCCTGGTTGGGCAGCCACTGTGAGGACACTGTATTGTACTGCACTGTACTAGATATAGTCTCAGTCACTGTTCATATTTTCGGTCCAATGTACCCTTCTTATGGGTATCTCGCATTGGCAAAATCACCCAAATATACTGATTGGTGGTATACCTACCCCTCTGAAAAATATGAAGGTCAATGGGAAGGATGACATCCCATCTATTACGGCAAACAAACAACATGTTTGAATCCACCAACCAATATAATATTGGTGGTTATATAATTTTCGCACACAGATCCCAGCATGGGCAAACCCCCATCAAATGGTTGATGGTTAATGTTGACATAAAACATCCCCATCAAGTAGCGATTGTTGATGGTTATTTCTCGCCGTTTTTTAGAAAACCCCTCCCAAAATCATCCAACATTCTGAACGAAAACTCAGTTTTGTGAAAATCGTTCAATGAAAATTCAATCCTCTATGACTCACCGATGAGAAAATGCCCAATTGGATCCTCCTTTCGCCAGATCCATCGCTCCGGGTCACTGCGAAAATCTGTTGCTCGAGCTCACGCACGGTGCGATCGATCTGTTCCTAGCATCAGGGCGCTGAAGAAGAAGCTGGATTTAACCACCAGCCAGAATAGGTGGTATTTTGAATCATTGGATTGGGGAACATCTGCAGCAAACCAAGGTTTTTACCATCACATATTGAGGTTTCCTGCAAATGTTCCCCTAAACCAATCCAATGATTACAGAGATGGGTTTACTGGGTACTGTGACCATTGAAATGATATACGAAATGATTAAGTTATAGATATGACTGGATTGCCATTGATACAATGATGATATATAGATCGAACAGTGATTTACCAGTTATTTTTCACTCTAGTGGCTACTTAATTACCCTCTGGTAAACGTTTACGTAACTATGGAAAATCACCATTTTCAATGGGTAGATCCTCTATAAATGGCCAAACACCATGTTTAATGGGTAAATCCACTATTTCAACTGGGCCATTTTCAATAGCAAACTGTTGACATAACCAGGTTGGGTACTTTTCTATCCATTTGGGGCACTGCTTCCCAGCGCGGCACCCCGCGGCACAGCTTTTTTCGTCGCGCTGTGCCGTGCCGCGGCAGTTCGTTCAGGCGGCGCAAATGAAGGCCCGTGGCGCGACCCAAGCCTCAGGTGATGAGTGTTTCCCAATCCGCGGAAGGTGATTTTTTTTTCGGTTTCATTTAATAGGGATAATGATTATAATAGGGAACTGGTTAATAATGGTTGATGGTTAATCATGGTGTTGATTTATTTTCAAGGTTATATCTATGAATATCCTATTATTATCCCATTAGTATCCATATTAAACTATTTAATAGGGGATACCCTCTGGCTATGCCAAACATAGCTATTGAAAGTGGCCCAGTGGAAATAGTTGATTTACCCAGCTACAAAACGGTGGATCTTTCCGACAATGAATGGTATCATATTTCATGGTCTCATAGGAAATGATCTAAATCTAATAGGGTGCTTTTGAAAGGGATAATGATGGCATATGCATGCTTTTTTTCTTGTTTTTTTGAGATAATGACAAGATAGTGATGGACCATCACCCTCCGGCGTAAATGGCAACATGGCAAGCTGAGGGACTTTGCAGCAAGCCATGGAGCTGACACCGGTTATGTCAAAGTTGCACAGCACATTTTGGGTTGACCCTCTGGTTATGTCAAAATTACTATTGAACATGACTATTTATAATTGATTCACCTATTAAAGATGGTGATTTTCCATAGTTATGTAACAGTTTACCTATTAAAAATGGTTAAATGGAGCCTAGGTCTTGGCAGAGCTTGTCAAAGAGAAGCTATGATCACTTTCTCCATGTGATTTTTGAAGAGAGATGACAATGTCGCCGACATCCGTGGGCATGATGAGGTTTGGTGGATCCTCTGCAGCGCCAGCCCATCCCTTGAACATCAGATTTGGTTGAAGTGGTCTGGCCTTCCATTTCCAAGCCTTGAGCATGTTGAGAACTCCGATCTTCTGGGTTCCATGGGGTATCGGTTCCCAAATCGAGCCACTGCAATGCCCTTCTCGGTGATGCGGAGTTTGTGCTGGCCTCCTGCGAGTGTGCTGTTTTGAAGCCATACCACAGATGTGGAAGCATCAGTGCCTCGTCCTTCTGCTTGACGTGGTTCCACATAGACTCCTCCACTGCCACTGAGGCGTTGAAGAGGAGGTACCAGAGAATCAGGGACGCGGACCAGGACCTGGAAGATGTTAGCGTCTTCAGGTTGCATCTTTTTGCCTTTAAAAATGATTCAATGTCAACGGGAATTTCAGGATCCTAAAATGGAGGTAGTGTACCATATAAGGCCATATTTTGGGGGTATATCCCCTTACAGGCCTTACATAGGCCTTATATATGGCAGATACCTCCAATTTAGGATCCTGAAATGGCCATTGACAATGGTTTGAAAACTGTTTACCAGAGGCTACCGCGTTTTCGCAAACTGGTTGGCCATTTTGGTTGTTGCTGGTGGCTTCCTTCCTCATGACTTCTTCGTCTGGAAAATCATCAGGTCTATCTATTTTCCATAACAGTTACCCTCTGGTAAACGTACAAAAAAACTAAGGAAAGATCCACCATTTTGTAGCTGGGTAAATCAACTATCAATGGCAATTTTCAATAGTAAACTAACAATTTGCTATTGAAAATGGCCATTGAAATAGTGAGTTTTCCCATTAAACATGGTGATTTTCCATAGTTTTTGTAATAGTTTACCAGAGGGTACTGGAGGGTAAACTCCCATAAAAACCTATGATTCTCCCTGCCAAACCATCTGAAACATGATCTGGTTGGTGGTTGAACCACCAACCCCTCTGAAAAATGATGGAGTAAAAGTCAGTTGGGATGATTTTCCATTCCCAACTGAATGGAAAAATAAGATAAAAATGTTCCAAACCACCAACCAGTTATAAAACCATATGAAACTTCCATTAAACCTCCATTTTTCGTGGCTACTTCAACCAGCCCAACGTCGTCACGTCGCTCCTGTGGCACAGATAACTCGCCAGGCTCGCGTAGGGGTCGAAACCTGGACATTGAATTCGGTAAAACCCAATAGTTTACCTACTTAGACAAACGATTTTGAACAACTTTATTGTATCCTTTTGGGGGTGACTACAAGAAATATAATATAATATAATACTACATAATTAAAATATAACCAAAAAATAATCTAATATAAAATAATCTAATATAATATAATATAGTGTAATATAATATAATATAATAAAATAAGTAATATATTATATATATGTATGTAATAATATGTATATATATATATATGAATATGTACTATATATATGTATGTAATAATATGGTATACTATGCTAAATTGTAATATGATATAATATAGTATTATAATATAATATGTAATATAATATTCATAGTTACATTGAAGATAGCAGATTATCTATTTTACTGTGTAGATATACGTATATATATATATGGTATGTTGTATGATTCTACTGCACAATGTAGATACCTTGTAGAATCATGGGCACTCCAGCTACTTGGATCATAATCCATGGGATTATACGCACGCAGTCACGATGCCGAGGGTATACCGGTATACCCATCAAAAACGCCATTTTAATGGGAAATTCCATGATTAAGCATCAATTCTGGCTCAATCTCGAATTAGAATTTTGGCTAAAAAAATCGAATTAGAATCATATCCACAATTAGAATATATATACCAACTGGTTATTTAACATACCCATGGAAAATCACCATGCTATTAATAGGTAAACCATCTATTTCTATGGCCTATCTATATAGGTGATTTCCCAGCTAAAAACCATAAAAAAAAACATTTTTTCTAGTGGGATCAATTAATGATCGACATATCACTGGTTGGTGGTATACCTACCCCTCTGAAAAATAGAAAAGTCAGTTGGGATTATTATTCCCAATATATGGAAAGATGTTCCCAACTGATACTAACTGGTGGTTTTAACGCATCTGAAAAATATGAGTTCGTCAATGGGAAGGATGACATCCCATATATTATGGAAACATAATCCAAATCTTCCAAACCACCAAGCAGATATTTCATTAACCATTATTAACCACTATTAACCATCATTAACCACCAACCAGTTGGATTATGGACATATCATGTCCCACACGAGCCGAGACGAGAGCTCCATCTCGAGCCGGGATGGTGGGCGCACCTGTGGGCCAAAGGCCATCGGGGTCCAAGATCAACGCTGGATCTGGCATGGTACCTGGCGGCATAAGCGGCGATGGCACTGGGGGAAAGGCCTTCCAACAATATTATGGTTAATGGTTGATAATGGTTAATAGTTGTTAATGTGGTTAATGATGGTTAATCATTGGTTAAAAAAAGGCTGGTTGGTGGTTTTATATAAGCATCTTGAAAAATGATGGAGTGAAAGTCAATGGGAAGGATGACATCCCATATATGAAATGGAAAGATCCAGCATTTTCAATGGGTAAATCCACTATTTCAATGGCCATTTTCAATAGCTATGTAACAAATTAACAGAGGGTAGATTCCGGTGATTTCAGTTGCAATCTTCTATGGAAATTGGCCGATTTGGAAATCCATTGAATGGTGGGGGCTTTATAGTGGCCGTAACTGGAGCCCTATAAAGCCACAAAATCCAAAAGCATTTAAGCTATGAACACACCAGCCGAACATTGTAAAATGGTGTAAACAAGTTCATCATCTTGCTCCTTCTTGGAGTCCAGCAATCCATCAGTCGTTTTTCAAAGAGATTTCATCGCCGTCACTGGATAAATCATAGATACCATCTGGTTATGACTAACATAGCCATGGAAAATCACCATGCTATTAATAGGTAAACCGTCTATTTCTATGGCCTATCTATACCATGGCGAACTGTTAGTCATTACCAGGTTGGATAAATCTTTCAGAGAGCGGCCGGGGCAACTTTTTTGCTCGGATAAATCTGAATTCAACTGGCTTAATGGCGTTCAGTCGGGGGCTACGGTGCAGATACCCAGTTACGAATGGACCTAATGGCTTTGTATCCAACATACATAGCTCGAGCAGCTCTACTTCCGATCGGGATGAACTCATCGATCAGGAAAAGTGTCCGCACTGGTTGATGGGGGTTAGTCATTGTTATTTAGTGGCTTATAATGGTCAATCATGCAAAATGTGAGGTAATGAAACTATGGTCATGGCAATATTGGGTTCACCAACAACTGCAAACGGGCAGTATTGGGAACACAATGCCATCAATACAGCTGTGACTGTTCCCAACGTTGGATGCTGGTTTTGCGTTGATTTTTTTTGCACAAAGGGGCACATCCCAGAATTCATAGATTTTTTGGTCGTTCTACTAGCAAATGTCCAAACATTTCTGCGAATTCAGATCTCACAATTTGCAAATGGCACTCCCTTACCTGATCTGGCTGATTTTTATTCATTCAATAACCCGAAAATAGCTGAAACTTGAGGCAATGTCGGGGGTGATTCCCCATTTCTACATACAAACGAACACCATCATTCCAGTGACATCACGACGGGAGGTCATGATCAAATTCAGCCAGATCAATATCCCCTTATATCTCAATATATCCTAGATGTTAATAGAATAGGATGTTTTAAAAAATTAACATCCTCTTATATTCTATCCACATCTTTTAAAAAGATGTTCAATAATTCCACAAAGAAATTCACCCAGCTTGCCGTGCCGCAGTGCCACCGACCGACCAATCCCATGGAGCACTGATGCATGACAGATTCAGATCCTGGTCTGACGTCTGACAGTGCGAAATCGCAGCAAAAAAAAATGGATTTGAAACCGACGTGGCTGGGAAATCTGACGTACTGGTAGTTTGCCAAGTCTGATTAAAACCATAACTGCACTATTAAACTAAGAGTTCAAATTGGTGATTTAACCAACAAAAAAAAGGTTTAAGCAACCAAAAATAGAGGTTTCACCAAGAAAAGTCGAACTGTGATTTGTTGAAAAAAACCACGTGGGATTCAACCAAGAAAACTCACAAAACCTTCATGTTCGGATAACTTTTTTGTGGGAGTACAATGGCATTTCTACCCTCCCACTCAAATTAGCCTCTGGTAAACTGTTACAAAAAACTATGGAAAAACACCATTTTAAATATGTAAAACAACTATTTCTATGGCCATATTCACTGGCTATGTTAGTTTACTAGAGGGTAAAATCGAACCCTGAAAATAGTGACTTTTCAGTGGATAATCAAGCCATATTCGCCATTTCCAACATATACAAGGTAAGGCCCCCATTTAGAGTACAAGTTGGTTTAAAAAAAATTAAAACCCTATTACTATAGTGATATCCCCCATAAGCCCAAACCATAAGCCCAAGTTAAGTGCATCAACATCACAACCAAGTTGGAGGCCTGGCTAACCATCAAACATATCCCATCCCATCTCATTATAGTTGGTTGATACCTCTGGTAAACTGTTACATAACTATGGAAAATCACGACTTTTCATAGATAAATCCACTATTTCTATGGCCATTTTCAATAGCTATTTTGACATAACCAGAGGGTAGGTTTCTCTGCTATGGGTTAGTTCACGATCCCCAATGAGCCGTAGGCCAGCTAGGTTTTTGGCCAACCTCCGAAGTTATTACCCTGTGTCATTCCACATTTAATGGTTGATTCACAGCATTTCCCACAATGTATCATTACAGTCCCTTATATATATAATATGTGTATGTATATATATATATATATTATACGTATCATATTGGTAGTAAAACCCCCCATATCATCAACCAACGAACTGCTCATCACCCTTGCGATAATCCCCAATCACCCAGGTAGTAATTGTAATTCCCTACAAATAGTACCCAATCAACAATGCCATTTTGATCTATCTTGAATGGCTCACATATCCTCACCTGGTTGGTGGCCTACCCCTCTGAAAAATATGAAAGTCAGTTGGGATGATTAGACATTCCCAATCAATATTTTGGAAAGTCAATCCATCCATTCGATGGTTCCAGTCACCACCAACCAGATATCTCATTAACCATTATTAACCACCATTATCCACCACTAACAACCATTAACCACCATTAACCACTCATCTCCACAGCAAGCATCGAAGAAGAGCCACTCTTCAGCCTCCGCGTCGGTGTCTCGACCCTCTGGACAGATCACCTGCCGGCATCGAGGTAATTTCCCAAGCATCTGAGCTGGGGGATAGTGATGGTTCTTTTTTAAGCCCAGTTTAAGCCCTGCTTAATAGTGGTTAATGATGGTTAATAGTGCTTAATAGTGATTAATTATGGTTAATCATTGGTGAATTATGGCTAATAATGAAAAAAAACCTGGAAAACTCATATTTTCTATCTTTTTTGGGGCTACCAATCATTAATTTTGGATAATGGGAATATACTGCATTGATTTGTAGGGATTACTGGGATGATGGGATTATAAGTCATTGAAAAGATTGATCCCAGTTTTTTCGTCGGGCAATTCTTATCCCATTTCGGGATTTGAGTATGGGATTATTGGGGATTACAACCACTTACATGGCATTAGAAGCAATTGGCAACGATATGATAATGGGACAATCAGGAAAATTGATGCGCTGATTTCATCCATAGGAAACCATGGTTTCTACCATTAAGCAAATCTGGTTTCCTGTAAAACTTCCCTTGAATCAATTCTGGGATACACCCGACTAACGCTCCTTTTTAGATGGTTCTTTAAACAAAAACAAACCCTAAAAAGGTAATAAACAGGCTTGGAGCGATCAAGTTACTAAGTGGCATCATGCTCAGGTGACATTCTGGGTGATTCCCAAATCAGTGGTTTGGTCCACTGTTGCGGACGGATTCAGGTCGTGTTTCATCGCTGGGATTTCAAAAACACACACGGACTATCCTAGTTCGAAGTGGTTTCAACTCGCTTACCAATGATTTACTGCACATTGGTTGAAGATTCGAAGCATTGCCAATAGTCTAGTCCAATTTGATGTCCAATAATTGGTAAAAAATAGGTTTGGGCCGGTGACTTTTTTTAATCCCATCTATCATCATAGAAACCTCTTGTTTTTCAGGGGGTTTCTGAAGAAACCCCGCTTTTTGAAAATCAATCAACCAATGGGAATTTGGGACATCTATGGTCATCTCTCTGGGATTCCTCGCAACCTCCCCACATCAAATAGCCTCCATCTGCCGCCCAAAATTTTCAGAGATAGATCCGACCATTCAGGGATGGTTGATGCAAACTATTCCCGTAAACTTGGAGATCTTTGGAGATGGTTTGGAATGGTTTGTTTAATGAATGCTTTGTTTTCTGATGCTTACCAAAAATCCACTGACAGTGGAATTCATTATTGGTTAAATTGTCAGCTTTGTTTTCAACCAAAACAAACCACACTTCTCATCCATGAGATCGGTGGTTCTATTAAACGATACAACACCATTCAAATCCCATATACGCCCACATAACACCATTGAATTTCCATGGTAAATCCCATCAACATCCGTTAAAGTCCGAATTCAAATCCCATCAAGATCCATTAAAACCCCTACAGGATGGGGCCCCCCAGTTGTAAGTTGGTTTATAAACCATTATAACCACCATTAACTATAGTTATATCTACCATAAACCAGAGTTAAACCAGTTATAAGGCAACTTAGCTATCTTGGGGGCCCCATCCTGTTGAATCGCATTAAAATCCATTCAAATCCATCAGCATCCCATGAAATTCCAAACAAAGTCGCAAAGTCGCATCACTCTAAATCCATTAAATCACACAACCCTCTGGTAATTTGTTGCATAGCTATTGAAAATGACCATTTTATAGTTGATTTATCTGTGAAAAGTGGGAATTTTCCATAGCTATGTTAGTTTACCAGAGGGTATATCAATATTAAACCCATATTGAGTTGATTTTCCCAGCTATAAACCTCCATTTTCATGGGCATTTCCAATTAAATCACGCTAGATTCCCATTAAAGTCCCGCTAGGACCTCAGCACGAAAATGCCCCAAGCTTTCCACGGAACGCTGCCCCAATGAGTTTCAGGCCTCGATGCTGCCCCAATTAGCCTCGAGCAGACTTTTTTGTAACGCACATCTACATATAATGTCAACCCCGGATTTTGCTAAACCATAGTTTATTAATTGGGGGGTACTCCTCCAACAGTCATAATATGACACTTTTTATGGTACCCTCCCAATTAAACAATCTAGGGGTTTATTAATCCAGGGTTGACATTAATTATGATAAATTTATTAAAGAAATACCACCAAATCAAATAAGACATACATGAATATAAACATATGGATTTTCTCATCATCTATAATATTATTATATTATTTCTATCTATCTATATGTATAAATATTAATATATATATATATATATGCACAAATATCTATTATGATCTATATGTATATACAATAATTCACTAACCTGAATCTTGCGGCCATTTTGGGATGATTCCCCTTACAAGCATGATTCCAGGGTTCGGGAGAACAGTGAGGTCGCTATAATTTACCCAGATCCCATTATATACACCATCATTATCCCATTACATACATTATGTCAGCATGCAAATCCAAACAACGAAGCAGTGACTTCTATGTTTGTCCGTGTGGTGCGATTTACGGGTCACCACACCCCGAAGAAAATGCCAGGGCTTCGCCCGGCCTCTCCTCCCTTGGAC
>Ga0126342_10020208_pt1 | contig 11220 bp, 7 predicted proteins | sample Cyp1metagenome_FD_92528 | JGI IMG/M metagenome (GOLD analysis project Ga0126342, IMG submission 92528) | Coral microbial communities from Lord Howe Island, Old Settlement Bay, Australia - Cyphastrea 1 metagenome | ecosystem: Host-associated > Invertebrates > Cnidaria > Coral ...
TTGCTGCGCGTAAGTCGAAACTGTGGTGACGTGCTAAAAATTGTCCGCGTAAGGTCTGCGTAAGGTACTATAACGTGCGTAAGTAAAACTTGTGCGCGCGTAAGCAATGCGTAAGCAGCAGCGCAAGCTTTTCCTTGTTTGGTGCCGCCATGCAAGACATTTAAAACACAGCTCATATGGATCTATATGATGCTATATGGGGACATGATTGATACGTGATATACTTGGTTGATGATTTTGTCGGAGGTATATACAAATTATATTACATATGCGTATATGCCCAGGCCTTCAAACAGAAAGTTTAACATCGACATACAGAAATACTACAGTAAGCTTAACCATGGTGGGCCCCCCGTCTCTCCCTGGCAGAACCTGTTAAGCCGGAAGATACTCATCAAGATCTCTCCCACGCCATCGACCAAGCCCAGCTGCAATCCTTGTGTGCCCGCGCACCGGATGAGTCGTCCCGAGCACACCTTCAGCTCGTCCAACAACCCGGAGCTGGTGCCTGGCTTGTTGCCGCGGCATCGGAACCCTTGGGGCTTAAGCTTGACAACTCCATGTTTCAGGTTTTACTCCGTCTCCGGCTCCGTCTTCCTGTTGCCAGCAACGATGGGCATTGCCCTTTTTGCGATGGGATTGCAGACCGATGGGGTGACCACGCTCGTGCCTGTCCTTGCGGCGGGGACAGGATGAAACGGCACAATCGGCGTGCCAAGTGAGTTCGGGGTTTGCTTTTTGTAGTTTTTTTTTTAGTTGGTCCGCCTCTAAGAGCCCGGGCATCCCGTCGCCCTTGTGGTTGCTTTTCTTTTGCCATCCCTTTTTGCCTGAAGGGCCACCGCTGCACATCCCCCCATGCGCATAGTTTTTGTTTTTTCTACCTCTAGGGTGTTTTTTGCCCTTGTGCCCTCGGGAGAGGCTGCAGTCCGGATGGCAATTCAATTGCTAGGTTCATGTCTTTGATTCCTGCATATTTCTGCAGCCCGAATCCCATTGACTTGTCAATACTCATGCGAAGCAGTGTATCGGGCGGAAGAGCTGACATACTTCGATCCTAGATTGAACCTACATCGATCCTAGACGGTGCCCCCCAAAAATGTTATCGTGAAGTGCCCGTGAAGTTGCGTGACATATCCGTGAAATACTAAGTTTACCCATGCTAAGTTTACACGTGAAGAGCTAAGTCTATCCCAGCTGACCGATCCTGCACAGTACTTCGGCCCAGAGAAACCAATCCCAGAGCCCAGAACACACATTTCCGGCAAAAAAACAAGACCATGGTTAAACTTAGTATTTAATCAGTACTATTTAATAGCAAATGCTAATTTCAACTTAGCATTAATTGTTTTAATGCTAAAAGTTAAGCTTCAACGTGGGACGGGTTGATCATTGTGCTTCGGGTGTTATTCACCTACCGGATCCATTGTATAAATTATATATATATATAACGAATAGTTCATGAAATGACGGGTTTGAACACTGTTCACTTGCGGGACCCAGGAATGGTAAGTGGGGCAAATAACCCCATGTAGACCATCAAACTCCTAGGAGACCAGCCACTGCTGGGGATGCATTCCCAATCTCCAAATCGTGGAGAATAAGCACCACTAAGGGGGTATGAAGCAGCGATAATGGGGATATATATATATATACATATAGCTATATATAGCTTGTAATTTCAACAGCGAGATGATTTGGGCAAGTCCCAAAATGTGGAAACCCACATTGGAGTCTTTTGCGGTGCCCTATCTTCAAGCAAGCCAATGAGTTAGTAATTATTCAATCTGGGTAAATTAAATAACGACCTCACTTGCGACGTCACCGTACTTCATGGCTAGGATTGGGGGAATCATCCGGAAATGGCCGTATTCATAAGGTTGTTGAATTCCTACAGTTTGTCCAGATTTCATACGTGAAATGAATTTCCTTGATTTATGCAGTTGTGCATGTTGATCCGAGTGTCTGATGGCTACAGGGGTGTGAACAATCAAAACGGGATCTTCAGCAACAAGACACCCCTGCGGTTGGCTGTTTAGGGTGATTTTACTGGATGCTCACTAGCATGTCGCTCGCATTGGTGGTTAGACTTGGGGGCTCCCAAATGACCAAACATTTCAGGCTGGTGAATGTTTGTTACCCAGATGGTATCCAAGTTTGAGGATTCAGCCCTTCTAAAGGCGAACCATTCCAGGAATGCATGATTACTGTACTTGGAGCTGTGCCTGAATCCCGAAGATTCCGATGAAACTCAGTAATTAATTCGACATGCACACACCACAATTGTCTCCCATCACCAAACAAAACACGCATGAATTCTTGATGTCCAAGTGCATCAATCCCCACGGGTATATATTAATAGGATATTATTAGTTCATGATTGGCATGAAAAAAATCACCAACACATGATTCCATTAACAACCCCCATGAAATCCCCACGACACTTGGCTTTTTATTGGTACTTGGACGTGCAGTTCCAATTCTAAGTGGCTAAATATAAATATAAATAAATGAAACTATAAATATTAAAATTATAAATTATATAATCCCTTCCTCCTAAAATTAAACGCACCCCCCATTACTAAACACGGCAGGTAGTTTTTAGTATTAGGGGGGGTATTTATTATTAGGGAACCCTATTAATAAAATTAAACCCGTAACAATAAAAACTATTTTTTCCAATCTCAGAATCAATTGAATTTCTTTATATAACGCATTTAAAATATTGCCAAAAATTGGATTTCGATGCTTCCCCCTAATATTAAATTAAAACCCTTAATAATAAAAACTATTTTTTCCGATCTCAAAATCAATTGAATTTCTTTAAATAATGCGATTAAAATATTGCCAAAAATTAGATTTCGAAGCTTCCCCCTAATATTAAACTAAAACCCTTAATAATAAAAACTATTTTTTCCGATCTCAAAATCAGTTAAATTTCTTTAAATAACGCGATTAAAATATTGCCAAAATTTGGATTTAATATTGGCAAAAATTGGATTTCCAAGCTTGCCCCTAATATTAAATTAATAACCGTAATATTAAAAACTAAAAAAATCGGACGGACCCTAATAATAAACACCCCGGGGTTGACTAGTTTTTAGGACTAGGGGGGAATACCCACAAATGGTAGCTTGATTTTTAATTTATTTTCTAAAGGGGATCAATTAAAAGTAAAAGTCAAATTGGCCAATTTGAAATTTTCAAAAATACGAGATGGACACTAGTTTTTAGTATTTGGGCGGGGTTTACTATTATATACACCCGCATCCTTGCGCAGGACTCTTTTTCAGCCTGAAGCTGTTCAGCCTTCTAATATTTCAGCCCGGGCAGGGCTTTCAGCCTGCAGGTGTTTTTTCTGCCCGAATCAGTTTTGTTGACTTTTGGGGCTGTGAACAAGTGGGGTTGACGCTAATGAAATATATCCAAGTGAATCATTTTACACAACCATTTTCCGTTTTGAAATGTTTCATTGAGTTTTTTTATGTCTATGGTTTTCCCATCCGAAATTGCTAAAAACCGAAACCCGATTCAGCCTAAAATTCTGTCTCAGGCTGAAATTATGGCCCGCTTGAGGTTCTAGGTGTAACCATAGATGTAGGGGCCCCATATCCCAAGTTGTCGCAGTTATTTCCCCATGGTTTTCCTCATAAAAGTCACCTCCACATTTTTGAGGTCATGAAACAGCACCGGCCCAGAGCCAGCAGATCGAAGCGACCTTCGTTCCTGTGGGCGCAGGTGGGAGGATGATCCCCATATCTTCCCATGACTATGGGATCCCCAATAGCTGGATGGTTTAGTTCATGGAAAATCCGTTTTGAAAAATGTCTGATTTAGGGGTACCCCTATTTTAGGAAACCTCCATATTGGTCAACATGGGGATGCGTCGACACCTCTTAAATTGCCATATTTGGAAAAATAAGCAGCCATGAACGAGCTATTTTAGGTTGGGGTGCCAAGGTCTTGACCCAAAACCATATAATCCCCGGATATCCCCAGACTAATCATCGACCAATGTTGGGTTGTTGAGCAGCCCCAAACAAAATGGAAACTGCTTAAAGCTTGAAGATCATGGAAGAGAGGCCGCTGAAAGAATTTTTTTGGTCGCTTGGGGGATACGTAGGATACATCTGGGATCTACTGAGAGGATGCACACCGGTGGCATGATTTTTCTTGGTGATATACATCTCTACCTGACAAAGCTGTAGCCTATTTCCAAATACCCGCATGTATCCCACATGATATCCTCATAAAAGTGTTTTAAATCCTAATGCAGGATCGGGAGTTCCTGATTTCCAGGGGCGCTTCCCATCCCTGAACGGATTAAAAAAAACATCCGCAGGGCGACCATTGACTGCAGCATTGCTGGCAGCGTTACAGGAGCGCGTTTTTTGGGCCGGGGGAAGCTGACCAGAAGTCACACAGCTATGGTATAGATGGCCCATTTACAGACGCTTTACCAATGATGACTTTCCATAGTTTCCATCATTTTTTACATGGTGGTGCCCCCAAGCCTTATGTTTGATGGTTTATAGAGCCCAATAACTATAGTTCTACATACGCGCAAACGCACAGATATATATATATATAATTATATATACATATTATATATATATATATATATGTGCACACACACATTTCTATACGCACCCTAAACCATAAAATTCAGCTCGTGAACTTAACCAACTTGCAGTAGCTATCGTTTGGGGGGGCCCACTTTGTGGACACACACACACACGAGACGAACATACGGATATGTCAATGGACGTTAGTGGGAAACAATCAAACAAATCAATCATGTGATATGTGATTGTGTCTGAAAATGGGGCATATATAATACCTCCCAACAAAACCATTAAGTCATATGACCATTGGCTTTTAATAGCTTTTACACCATGGGATTTGACTGTGTACGTTGATCACTATGCCTATGCTACTGCTGGAAGCCGTTCACTTCAATGATGTTGGCTTAATTTTAATTTATACATCTTTTTTTGAGATTGATTGGGTAGATTATCCAGCTAAGATTAAAGTAACTAAGTAGGAAAACAACAAACCACCAACGAAAAAAAACATTGAAAGTTACCAGAAAAGTTACTTAAACCACCAATCAACCACCGGTTTAGAAGTTTCGCTTTTTGAAAGTGTGCGGCATCTTGCGCATTTTCTCCACAGGGATCTCACCTGCCCAAGTAACAACCGCAATGAGAGATGATAAGGGGTCAGTCTTCGACAAGGCTTGAAACAGTGGAAACAAAAAAACGCAATGCAAATTGAATAGTAGAATAGTACTTAACAGTACTTATACTTTCTTACACTGTGCATTTGTTGCCATTTAACTTTAAAATCACGGAGTGTATGCTTCCATCTCGCCATCGGCCGGTTGCAAGGACCATGGGAATGGCAAATGTCAATCAAGACTTGCTTTAGCAGGGTTTCGCTGTTTTTTGCTGTTTGTCTTCCCGAAATGGACCGCGAAGGGAAACATCTACCCACTATCTACCCGCTTCAAAAGTCTTGTTAGAAAGTCGGGGCACATGGGGTACATGTACATACATGCGCTATATATATATATATAATTATATACATGTATACATATGCATATGCATACACACACACATATATATATATATATATATATATATATATATTGTGCGTATATATATAATGATATTTATTTACTTTTTGAATTATAATTATATATATAACTGTATATATATATATATATTTATTTACAAGTATACAACATGTATATATGTGTAATGTACAATAACGCGTCTACCTTTGTATTGGGTTCGGATTTTGCAAACATTGCTATGTTTGGTTGGGTCCCGTGTGTTTTTGTCTTGCCAGCTCCTTTCTTGGTCGTCAAATCCAAGGTAATCCGTGCGTATTCTTTAACTCTGCACAGGGCTGTCGCCACGGACGCATGTGTGCATACTGTGCCTTGTGCTGAGCCGGCCTTCCATGTTGCAAGGGAAGGACGCCAAGTTAGGCACTGAATTTATGTATGGATCCCCGTTGAAATTTCCCCCATGGCATGGCCGGTCTCAAGGCCCATATAAGCCTGATTTCTAGGGTCATTTTGTAGGAAATCACTTTCCAGATCCCAGCCTGCCTGCACCTTTCCATATTGTAATAAAGTAAATAATTTAGGCAGAAAATCACTATCATATAGACATGTCAAAATCCAATTTGAAAACTTGGCTGGGTTGGGGCCATTCATTTTGTAAGGAATCCCTTTGTTGATTTTAGTGGTCATTTTGTAGGCAGTTGTTGCTATTCTTGGAAAACGAGCTGCGCGCCCAATTCTGCATAGATTTTGGCTGTTGCATTTGCTTATTCAGACCTTAAGTACGTTTCCGGCTCTCCCCAATTTCTATTTGGGCCCATGGGCAGTTCCATTTTGGAATTTGTTCGGTTTTCGAGGCGCCTTACAAATCTGTGACGACTTGCTCTTGAAACTTAGTGGCTTTGCACCTGTCATACCCAGGCTCAACGATGTAGGATGGCGTAGGACCAAAGATCGATACAGCGATGAGTACGGGAAGCTGTGTCGACCAAAACGGGAAGTGAAACCTGGGAAATAGATGGCTGGGTTGCAAAATGCAAGGGTTTTCATGGCAGATTGATAAATCACGAAAGTCCATGTGAGCAGGCGCGCAGCAGTTGGAGGAACACATGGAACTGGAACCTGAGCCCCTGCCATTTTGTATGGGAAAATGTTTCAATAGCTTAATGTGTAGAATGACCATAGGCGAGGCAACCTGCATCTTTTTGCCCAAGAGTTGTGTTGGAAAGCCAAGCTTATTCCGAATTAGTAGCATTTTTCCCGGGGAGATACGCCAAAAGCCTACAGAATGAGTAGGGGCAAGTAAAAAAAATATCCATACTTGGCCCACATTTCTGATTTCTCTTTTATTCCGAATATGAGCCTTTCTTGCTTTCCTGGACCCTGTGGCTCGAAAAAAACAAAATTTGGTAGGAACCAACTTCGTATTTTTTCCAATGTTGCACAGGGTTTATGTTAAACCATTTTCGAGGGAAAAAACGCAAAACTGCATTTAACATAACCCTACAGAGAGAGCTTCTGTAGGTGCATGTATCCACCGGATTTTGTGTTTGCAACCCTCCAGGGTTATGTTTACGCCATATATCATTCTGCAGGTGCTCTGGGAGAGGTTATGTTAAGGTAGAATATTTCTGACCATCTTCGCAGCTGTTCGGTGGTCAGACACGCGAATTTGGGGACCCATGCAGTCTATAGGCATTTTGCACGGGCCTGCGGTTTTATAGCTATAAGAAGTGGGCCTTGACCCCTTAGGATGAATTTCAAGGGGGATGGACAAGTAAAGATTTCTCCATACAAATGGCACGGTTTTGTTCAGGTGCTGCTCTGCCACTTCCCTGCGTTTTAAGACTCAGCCCAAAATTGTCTTTAAGGAGCAACTCATTTGTAAGGAAATGGGCTCAGTTATTTTTGCGGCCTGTCTTTTTACAATGTAGACACAAAGTGAAGCGTTCATACAAGAGTTGTGCTGAAAAGCCAGGCTCACACGGACAAGTGACATGGCGTTGCATTTTGAGATCTTAGTAGTTGCAACTCTGCTGCTGCTTTCACCAAGGCGTTGCATGCCAAGCAGCATTTATGCAACTAATTACGAAGATTTCAAAATGCAACGCCATGCCACTTGTCCGTGTCAGCCTGGCTTTTCAACACAACTCTTGGGCAAAAGAAGAAGGGATAGAAGGGGTATGAACGCTTCACTTTTTGTCAGCATGGTAAAAAAGACAGGCTGCAAATAGCATTGAGCCCATTTCCTTACAAAAAGGATGGGTTGCTCCTTAAAGACAATTGGGAAAAACGCCGGGAAATGGCAGAGCAACCGGTTCTTTACAAAATGATGCTTTTTTGGGGATCAGGGTCGAAGCATGCAAGCAAGACTCATACTCAGAAAAAGATAGAAATCAAACATCCGGGCAAAATATACGGTCTCCCTACAAAATGTGGGTGCTGCAAAGGGCTAGTTGTTGCACAAAGCCCTCCCATTTTGTGTGGAGAAATGTTTACTTGCACCCATTCATTTTGCAGGTTTTTTGCAAGTCCCGGCGGTTTATAGTTACAAGAAGCGGGGGCTGACCCCTTGGTGACTTTCAAGGGGGATATTTATGGTATATCATTGCCCCAAAATGACCCATTCATGCACGTAAATAGACCATAGATGGTTGAATCAGCCGGGAAATAAGCTAGCAAGGCTGGTGAATCAATGTGGAGGTTGCTCTAGCGACAATTGTCACAAGAAAACCTGGAGCTTCAGGTTTCTCAGCAATAGAGCCTTATTATGCTCATGAAAAGGGGTGGTTACTAACCACCATCAGGATTTTGGTTTGTTCTGAACCTCCTGGTATTTGTATGTATTTGTGTAAACATTGTAAACCTTGGTTAGGTCGCTTTCATGTTTCATGATACAAATGTTGACTTCTAACCAGCAAACCTGTTCATTTTTTTCAACGTCTCCGTAATTTTGGCAGGGACCCATCTAAGATTGGCCATGTCTCTCGGCTCGGCAGTCGAACCAAGGTCACTTGGAGCACCCCAAAATCAGCGTCTTGGCAGCCATGAGTTCAGGTCACCTCAGGTGGCTGCGGGCATACCAAGCACTTCAATGAGTTTTTTGCGGAGCTAGTGAGATAATTAATGAATTACTGGGGTATGAATGGGAGATATCACGAACAACATCACATGGGTGTGCTTGAAAACGGTGAATTATATAATGGGTTTGTCCGAATTCTCATTTCTGTCAGTTTTGGGCAAAGGATGATCGAACAATGAATTGAGGGGCACCAATGTCATGTTTTGCCATAAATCAGAGTAGCACTGTTCAGATCCCCTGGAAGATGCACCGCCCAGGCCAGCCGCGTCCTCGCAAGGTGACTCGAGATAAGATCAAGACACGAAACCTGGCCAAATGACTTGCTGATGTTGGGGGATGTTCATGGATGGTCATCAAATGTCATTAGATATTGTAACATGATGCAACCATTAGTCCGGGAGTCCCATATGAGATGGATGACCATGCCACATATTATATATATATATATATATATTTACATACAATGGAAATGCGCATGTATATCTTCAGGAATTGGTACAAGTGCATCATCAAAAAGCTTGATCCAACCCGCGAACCCACATGCATATCACGCAAACACAAATAGATACACTCATTCGGTACAAATATTGGCAAAATTTGTGGAACATGAAGTGATGTGCGCCGAAGGTGGGATTTTCTTTCGGAACCCCCTACCGCCCTTGTTGCCTTGGGACCACGCCACTATTCCTGATTGCCACACTGCAAGCTGCTCACCATCCCTACTGAATCACAAGTCATTTTGACACGCAAAAACAACACCCTGCCCAATATATATATATATATACACGGTTATATATATATATTAGATATTTTATTTTTACATCAATTAGAATCTATTTTTTGATGTTACATTTTTTAAATTAACTATATATATATACATATCACACACACACATATATATATATGATCAATATTTTCAATAGTTTATGTATTATATTTTTACTATATTATATATCTTATAGGTTAGCTATTTTTTACTTTGATATGTATATTTTTTCTTTGTAGTATATATTATATTGTATAGTCAATTTCTACCAGATAGAATATTAAAAAAAATGAACTAAAGCCAAATCCTCACAGATAGAATACGCTATACCATCCAGAGACAGATAGAATATTCAACGGAGCAGGTAAATCAACACACCGTACCTATGTAAAGTGCTTCAAAAAAGTGCGTGTGTGTATAGATATAGCCATATATAGCCACAATGCCTATGTAAAGTGCTTCCACTGAGGGTACAAATATGTCATGAATGTTGCACCATACCTATATAAAGTGAGGTTGACAATGTAGCAACTGTAACATCAGTCACAGGATGATATATCTAGGATATGTAGATCGATTCAGCCATGAAGCTATATATGGACATGTATATATCCTTATTCATGCATTTACCAAACATTAAGACATGCCAAATTAAGACGTTCAAATTAAGACATGCCAAACATTACCAACCCCTGTTTTTTCCGATAAATCTCACAGAGAGAATATTCAAAAGTTACCCTGCACATTTGTTGTGTCGGCCGTCCACGTAAAGATAGAACGTGATAAGAAGTAAAGAACTGAAAAGAAGCACAAAAGGGCATGGAAAATCATGAAAAGAATCACGGACCATGAACATAATTTGAAACGAACATGCGCGGACATTCGATATGTTTTAAAAAATGATAGGACATACAAGAAAAATGGAATGACTTGAAGGAAAAAGGGAAGGAAACTGAAGTGACAAGAGAGTAAAATGAAAGGGACATGAAAGGAAGATCAGAAAGAAAATGAGACGAACGGAAAGGGAAACCACAGGAAAATCAGAAGGACATGAAAGAACAAAAGGAAAGGTCTGTGAGATTTTGGGCATGGCATGGAGGGACAATGAAAGGATATGAACAGATAATGGAAGGACATGGAAGTAACGCGCATGAAAGGAAAGTGGAAGTAAATGACATAAACGAAAATAAAGTAATGTAAAATGAAAGGAAGATAGCAGAACATCGGAAGAAATAAAGAACTCAAAAGAAGCATAAACGGGCATGGAAGAAAATGAAGAATCAAGGACTATGAAAATAATATGAAACGAACATGCGCGGACATTCGATATTTTTTAAAAAATGATAGGACATACAAGAAAAATGGAATGACTTGAAGGAAAAAAGGAAGGAAACTGAAGTGACAAGAGAGTAAAGTGAAAGGGACATGAAAGGAAGATCAGAAAGAAAATGAGACGAACGGAAAGGGAAATCACAGGAACATCAGAAGGACATGAAAGAACAGAAGGAAAGGAGAGAAATTAAATAAGGTGAACGTAAAACGAAGATATGATTGACGGAAGTGGAAGGAACATGGAAGGAAGTGAAAGGAAACTGACAGGAAAATAAAAACGCATGAAAGGAATGTGAACAGAAATGAAAGGGAAATGGCACGAACACGAAAGGAAATGTTTTTGTATGTATGTATTTGCTTTTTTTCTCCAATATTCACACATATAAAGTGTGACCACCATGGTGACCACGGCCAGGCATTCCGAATATTCTATCTGTGAGGATTTTGGACATGACATGTAGGGACAATAAA
>Ga0126342_10020209_pt1 | contig 11220 bp, 14 predicted proteins | sample Cyp1metagenome_FD_92528 | JGI IMG/M metagenome (GOLD analysis project Ga0126342, IMG submission 92528) | Coral microbial communities from Lord Howe Island, Old Settlement Bay, Australia - Cyphastrea 1 metagenome | ecosystem: Host-associated > Invertebrates > Cnidaria > Coral ...
AGATTAGATTAGTTACTTAGATATGGATGAAATATATATATATATGGGACTATGGTGACCACCAGCTGCGTCTTACAATTGCGCCCAGGTGCGTCACCACAGTCCCGCGGGTACGTTTACACGAGTCCCCGGGAGGTGTCTTCGATGGTCACCGACCTCCCAGGGACCCCGGTGACCCCCCGCATATATAAATATATAAAGTATAAGAAGTTTTACGTCTATTCAGACGGTACACACACACACAAGCTACACAAACCACATTTTAAGTATATTAAGCATCACCCCCAGTCCAAGAATGTCCAAACTTGTTACGACAAGAACTGATTTTGCCGATGCTTGATCACTTCTGGTGTTCGTTCTGCAGTCGTTGGCACTGAGGAAGTTTGATCCATCACCAGGGGGCTGAGGTGGATGTTGCAAACCTGTCGCCAAGGCGGAGCTCATTCCCTCAAGGGCCCAATGAACAACCAGCAGACATTTCGGTTGGGAACACCCTGGCAGATCATGCCTCTAAATTATATCAACTTATTAAAATTTATTAAACATATTCATTGCTTAGTTGATGCATCCCACAACTGGCCGTACAAATCGAGCAGCTTTTGCAGGTCGGCGCCGGAAAGCCCGCAGCAAAGGAAAGTTCGGCAGGCCGGTGTTCCACCTGGGGTCAGAATCTTGACACCACAAATCACTGTCAACATTTGTATGCAGATGCAGGATTGTAGCCTCAGCTGTCATCTACTGTACACATGGATAGCGGAGAACCACCGCTCGCATGGTAGTTGAATGTATTAGACCACATTGTAGCTCTTTCATATTCTTTCTCTCTTTCATATTCAAATTTTTGAGACAGACACCCTGAAAGTAGTGCAGTGGCTGTGTCGCACTATGTGCTCGCCCCATTTTCATCCATTTTCACCAATTGCACGGAAGGAAGAACGCGCCTGCTATGATGCCGCGTTTCTTGTCAAGGGATGATGATGGTCCAGGGTTGCCATTTGCCATGGGCCATCATGTCTTCCAATTCACCCATGGCCATGGGGGTTTCAAGCTGAGAAACGGCGAACGCGGATCAATAGGGTTGCAACTTTGCCACTGAAGATTTGGGGACAAAGGAGAAGTGAAGACGCCTCGGTCATCAAAATGATTTATATAGGTTTTGGCAATCCAGGACCCACACATCTCGAGAATTCTGGTGTCATTTTCAAAGTGAAGCAGCAATTGCTTTCTCACTTCAATTTCTTTTGTGGTGACAGCTTGGGTGTGTCAAAGAGGAAGTGTTGGCTTAAGAGGTTCAGATGCAGCCCCATGAGGTTGTTGGATTGCAATGGATTGCATGCAAAGCTCCAGTTATAGTTATTAAAAGCTTGGTGTATCTGTAAGAGGGGCATGAGGTTTGTGATCAAAATCTGTGGGCCTACGCAACTCGTGGATATTGCAAAACGAAATTCGCTGACCTTCGGGCCTTCATCCCTAAACTGACATCTTTTGTGATGTCGGTTTCAGGTCCTGGAAGCAAGCCTCCTCAGAACTTGCACGCCGAAGGCAGTGTGAAAGTGCTCCGCTATAGGTAGATGATGATTTTCCGCATTTGGAAACGCCATGACATTGCCTGAGCTGGAGTCCACAAAGCCACCAGTGTCCACGGCTCCAGTCTTTTTGTCAATTTGGTAGATTTGCCAGAGTTCCCAGCCGTCGTCGATGAAGGCGTGAACTTCAAACTAGCAAGTCGATGGGCGCCCTCCCAGACTCTGATGGCGCCTTGTCACCCAGCGACCGCAAAAGAGTGAGGACCCCCAGTCTTTTCAGCGCAGCCGTGTGAAGTGACGTAGGAAGGAGGGCAGTTTACCTAACATGATTGAGGTGGGGTTGCTGGAGTTTTTTTTTCGCGGAATGGGGAGGGTGCTGGTTGAGCGCTGTTGGATGATTTCCTTGCCGAAAAGATGAAGCTGGATGATGCTGCCAATGATTCCCAATGACGTTGAACCGTGCTAAGCTTCTAAATCATATATGCCACCTGCTACCAGTACCATATACTACCATATACTATCATATATACAGTAGATTACAGTAGTATATACCACATGTTCATCTATTTTCGGATTTTCAGACCTGTTTCTTTTCGTTATATACTCAAAACCTCCCAGCTGCTGCTAGGCCCACTTGGCCTCGGGCCAGATGCGTGAGGGCATCGGGGACAGGCGACAGAAGCAGGAGGTCCAGCCGCCCATGGATCCAGTCCTGATGCGGCTTGACTATGCTTGACTTCAATAACTTCAATGAAAAGTGGGATCATTGGGATCTGAATTGATCTGAATGAAACACCCCCCCATGTTATGATGAAACACACATGGCCTTTGGTGATTGGATGTTTGAATGATGATGATGATGATGATGATGATGGCGCTGATGCTGATGCTGATGCTGATGCTGATGATGTGATCATGATCCGATCATCAGATAATTGATTTCTACTGGGCAGATGCTGTATGCGGCATATGCTGCGGCATCCAAGAATCAAGCAAAGATGTACTCATCCCAGCGCGGACCTTAATCCAGGGTTGGCCGCAGTGGCAGCGCATCAACATCGACGCGCCAGCGAACAGAGCAGCCAAGGTACATGCACCTCCCAGCCAATTCACCTAGGGCTCGAAAGGTGAAGGAGCTGCGGAAAAAGGGAGCTGCACATTGGTCAGAGCTGAATAGTTATATTATATATGGACCACACACACATATATATATATAATATAGCGATACTATACAGTTGGATCATGTTGGACTATGTTGGACTTGGATTATGCCAAACCATTCTTTTGCATGAATCAGATTGAATATTGACTTACTAGCATGCTGATGTTTTTCGGCATCTTGTTTACTGATGTTCTTACCGTAGTGGCTCTGAACATGTTGCTTCGGCATCTTTCGGCTAGCTTGAAACAATCCGCATTTTCTCATTCCCCTGAAAGTGCAGCATACATGGATTTAGATGGTGATGTTTCTATCAAAATGGTCAATCTGGGTCTCATCCTTGCTAGTTCAACTTTCATCTCCCATGGTCTTCCGCATCGTGCCACATGCAGGAACAGAGCAGCAGTGTGTGCTTCTTTTGATGCCTTCTGTGGCGTTTGAACATTTCGTTGCTCATACTTTCAGGCTGTGCCTAAATTTGATCTAATTTGTGTGTCCCAGAATTTGCTCTTGGATCCTCTGGGGAACAATTTCGCACTGACGAAATTCATTAATCATGGGTTACCCTTTCACCATTAAATCTTGTTTACTCATGGTTGCTCCCTATTGCTGGTGCTAGGGGATCTCTTGTGGGACACTCCATGATTCATTGACGGGCCCTTCTGGTACACGGGGTACGGGCCCGGAGTGATCCAGGTGGGGCGTGTGAAGCCAAAGGTCCAAAATCCATGGAATCCAGATGAGGAAACCCCGCGGGAATTATATGGAATTATACATAATTACATTGTCATACTGCCAATTTGGTTAAGATTTATGGCAAATTTGTGGTTTGATCTTGAGGGTGCTTGGTATCTTTGAGGTTAGACAAAATCCAGTGGTGCGTGTTTTCTCGGCACAAAGCGTTCGTTTCAAATGGGATGCTGGACCACCATCACACCTCCAAATGGACTGGCAGTCAGTCGTGCCCAGTCGATCCAGGGCTGCTGTTTTTTTTGTGCCGCCTCTGCAAGTTAAAGGCTTGGTAAACGGCCTCAGCAGCGTTGGTTCGCGACTTTGGTCAATTCACTGCCGGAGAATTTGGTTCGTTGTGGCGGTCATCGCTGAAGGTGGTGACCCTGCACAGCAAGTGGTAAAGAATATAGCTCAATAGCTCTTGCAGCACATTGGTGCTGCCAAGCGTCGAATAAAGAACTGGATCTTGTTGGGAGGGATTTGAAGATGGTCGCATATGGTCGCTATCCGATTGGTGGTTTCAAAGATTCAAAATGTCTTAGTTCTTTTTCTTCCATCCCTGGGATGATCATCCCAATTGACGCGTCTTAGGACGGTTGAAACCACCCAGTGATTCATGGCAGAAATGCCTCCTGCCAGGGTCTCCACGCATCTGGGATCACCTAGCAACATCACGGCGCAGTTCCACCTGGCCTGGCAGACGAACAGTTTTTTTTTGCAGAACATTTTGTTGCAGAAAACGGTGCCCCACAAAAAAGCACCAATAAACCATCCAGTATCATCCAGTTAAACCATGGGAAAACAAACGCACCGTAACTGACCCTGCAGGCCACTCGAATACCCCTTGGCAACAGCAGCGATGGCCGCAGGGCTCAGCTTACAGCTGGGGTCTCAGCAGCTCAGATGGGGCATTCGGTGGCATCCTTGGGGTTTCCCAAGAAACGTGAGGAGTTCAGCGAGAAAAATGGAGGAATTCACCAACAAAACTTGGGAAGTTACGAAAAAGAAACATCAAGGATGATGTTCGAAGGAAGTCGTGGAGGAAATGCATGAAAATATTATGAAATATTATGAGTTTCCGTTCAAGTATGGGGCTCGTTTAAAACAGACACCTTCATCCAGGGAGCCCAGCATGCTGAGGCCTTCGTGATGACTGCCAACCAGGGAGTGAAGTACTTCCTCCTGGGAGATTCAGCATCTTGGAGTCCCAAATTATCCAAATTGGAACCAGATCGGGATGGATCAAAACCTCTTACACCATATTTTGGCGGGGCTACCAGTTTTTTTGACCCATAGCCAAATTAGGACCACATGCGTTTAGCATCGTTTAGCCGTGGAGGGTTCGTGGATGCAATCATGTCATTGGGCAATGGCAATGACTTTGTGAGCTGTTTAGTAGCCAGTATCCAGCCCGAAATCTTTGGGAATCTTTTTGTTCAGATCAGGAAGGATGTGAATTCAATACAGAGAGAGCCCAACAATCTGAAGTATCTGAAGTACCCAACTGCAATCTAATGCGACAGCCGATGACAATTGCAGTTTCTCACTGCCATGTTGCATTGCTATTGGACGCGCGCGCTGCTTTTAATTTTGAATATGTTGAATGAATCTTCGGCCACCGTGTCTCCGGATCTGAGGTAGGTTGGATCTCTGATTCTCAGCTGCGATGGCAGTGAGTGCAACCTCCAACTGGAAATATTTTCCTTCCAGGAGAGTAACAAAGAGCCACCAAAGATTGGATTGGAAGGTGATCTTCCCAAAATGCGAGGTTCAGGGCGCGCTTTAAAAACCGTGTTCCAAATCTTCAGTGCTTTCCGTCCGTACTCGTAGCTGCCTGGTTCAGGTCCTCACGCGCAATGGGACGCTGCACGAGAGGTGCGCGGTGCGCTAGTGACTGCTAGTGGTGAAGCAAATGTCCCCGTGGGTGAATGGCCTTGTGGTTTATACCACCTTGGTATGAATTTGTGGGGTGACCAGATTGCTAAAGGATGCTGTTGACAATGGGTCCAATTAGGCGATGAGATACCAAAAAGCTTTCTGCAGAAAAGGCCAAAAACAAAAAACAGGTCTGTTTTGGGTGGTGGATGTGGGTGAGTTCAACGGCAGTGTCTTCGTTGAGGGATCTTTGGAAAGGATCTCTACCGCAAAGCTTTCCACATCAGCTGTGCTTCAGCACGCCCCTGTCATGGCGGCCTGGCGCGATGACCAACTGGGACTTTGATGAGTTGGATGAGTTGGAAGCAAAGTTCTCAGCTGATAACCCAAAGGTCCCGGCTCATGGTGGGGCGCCGTCCAATGGAGCCCAGAACACCACGAAAGAAGTGCCTAAAACACAACCGGTGGAGAATTGCAAGAGACCTCTAAGTGGGAGCTGGCAGCAGGTGTTGGGAGTAACACAGCTGGATGCGGCTGAAGTGAAGAATCTTGCCGCACTTTAGGTCCCGCCCAGACCCAGGACCTATCTTTTCTGTGTGAGTATGCGTGAGTCAAAACCACTCACGGTATCTTTTCCGTTTTTGGAGATATTCTGTCCATGATTGGATCGTTCTAAAAGTGAATGTGTGTTTGTTTGTGTTCCACACTTTTGACCTGGTGCTCTCTGATGTGATCTGATTCGATACGCTTTGCACCTTTTCACTCCTTTTGTGCATTTCCCCAGATGGGCACGTTGGTATTCCCCCCCCCCACGAAAAAGGGCAGGAAACCCATATGAAAAATTGTGAACAAAGATCCCCCAACCCTCAAATGTCATGGATTGTCATGGAACCAAGTGGCCAGCCAGGAAAGCTTATCGTGAACTGGCCCTCCTGCATCATCCGGACAAAGGTGGCAGCGATGGCGACTTCAAACTGCTCCGCCGGGCCTATGAGGATGGCCTCATCGCGGTGAAACGAAAGGAGGAAGCGGCCTACAAGCCGAAGCCAGGACCGGCAGTAAGAGGTGAATTGACTTCCTGTTTGAACAGGGACATGGATAGGGCGTGCCCGTCACTGGAGAAGCATAGTGTAGGGATTCCTAGCTATCCCTTTTTTTTGGATCCAACAACTTGCTTCCAAGGCCTTTTGGACACAATAAAGTTCAATAAAGCATACCAATATCATACCAATTAACAGGGCATCTGTTCCAAAGACAGACAACAGAGAGAGAGAGAGAGATAGTGGTATTATACACATACATACACATACACATAGTACAACTAAACAAATATAGCTGTAATCGTGTATATCCACAATGTTTTTATATGTAAGTAGAATTCATGTATAGTCTGCGCACACGCACACATACATACCTATAAATAAATAAACAGTGAAATAAATAACTATATAATATAAATAAATAAATAAGTGTACACACACACATATATATATATATATATGTATGTGCGTGTGTGTGTGTGTCCCACAGTGTGTGTGTGCGTGTGTGACATGTGCCCCAAATTCTTCCATGTTCTACAGCATCGCTTGCCCAATTTCTATTGGTAAAAGGGGAATATCTCAGCCATGGCCTTCACGCTGAGGAGCTCAGCTGGTAGAGGTGGAGGAGCGTCAGTGGCCCTTGCACCCTGCGGCGGCCAAGGACGGAAAATGGGAAGCTGAGGCTATAACCCTTCGGTAACCGTGGCAGTGGGAAATCCCTTATAAATATTTATAAATGGATATAACATGATATAAATTGATAGTTGAGTTTTTTGTTTTGCTGTGGGGGACATTTGTAAGTGGGGGGATTTCCCATTGCCAGGTTTGATTTCCAGAGGGTCGACCTTGGATGATCGCGAAGAACGATTTCTTTGCCAATGTCAGCAAGGGTAGACTTGGGAATCTTCAAAGCCAAAACAAGACCAGGAGTTTGAAACAGGTAAATAGTGGAAAAAATAATGGTAGAAAAAAAACATGGCGGCAATATGTGTTGGCCAATGAGTAAGTACAGCAACTTCACGGAATCCATGGAAGGGTCGTGCTTGCAGGTTCGTGTGCGGGGGGCTGTGGATCAGTGGGAACACGACTACGACTTGGGCCAGGCTTCGTGATCGGGAATGTCGAAGCTGTGGCAATGGAAATCCCCCATTTATAGATTTTATTGATGAGGCTGGAGATTTTCAATGACCATATTGATTTTGTTAGAGTACCAAATGATACAACTACTTGCAAATTGCGGGTAGCCAACAATCATGAGATCAGATGTGCAGCTGATAATTGGCCTTCCTTTGGAAGCGTTGGGACCGTTTGGAGGTTTCGAGACTTGAGGTTTTAAGCTTGTGGATATCCGCGGCGACCATAAGTCGACTCCACTTGACGTGCAGGTTTCTTCGGTGCCTGATGACATCCCAGAGATTTCCTCAGAAGAGCTGGCACAATGGTTGCTGGAAGGCGACGACCTTTGGGTTTCGGGCCATCTTTCACAAGACTTTCCATCACTTGTTCGGATTTATGAGTCACAGAGCTGACCATTCCGTTTATTGAGTTTATTGCTTTAACTTTATCTGTCCTTTGTAAATTTGTAGCTGCTTGGAACCAATTACCCAAGTGACCAGGTGCTGGGCAACCCATGGTGATAATCCTTAAGGGGGTACCCTGAAATGCCAGTGGCACTGAGGCCAACCAGATCCAACCAGCGTCAACACTGGGAACCGTTCAGTGTTCTTTGATCCTGGATTTGGCAGTGGGAAATCCCCATGGGAAAGTCATCTTTGAATGCAGGAAACTAGGAAATTAATGGAAATTAACACAAATGAACAAGAGGTCAGTTATAGATTCCTTGGCCTCACTTACTTCCAATCAGCCACTACCAAGCGTCAACCAAGCTAAGCAAACGATTGCCACATCAACAGTCAACCATTGCCGAGTTAAAACCGCCCATTGCCAAGCAGGATGACCAACCATTCCACGATCTTATAAGTAACCCCAAAAAGAGTAGAACCGCTTTATTTTGCTATCTCATTTTTTGGGATATTTTGGTAGGATCTGAATAGTTCCATCCTTATTCATTATAATCCTATTTTGGTGATGGCCAACATCTCAAATTTCAACCACTCCAGGTGCTGCCGTGGCCTTGGACTGTCGCGAGCTCATCGAGGCGAAGTACGAACGCAGGAGCCGGGCCACACGACCATGTCTTTTGAAACAGATAATGTATATGGTGTACGTATCTAATTTTGTCTAATTTTGGTTCAGTATCTATATTTAACGTTTTGTTGTGTATATATATATATGAGATATATTTTTATGTAGATTTAAAGAAACATAGTATTGAGAGTCTCTTGACAATACACGGAGACGTGCCGGCAAGTTTCTCCCGTGCAGGACTCCAGTCGTCCCAGGTGGCATTACGATGAGTTTCGGGGACCTTCGGTCCGCTCCAGATCTGTTGTCCAGACATTTGGTGAGACTCGTGGACAGCGACTGTCAGGCCGAGGGTGGGGACATTTGGGGACGGGTCATGGCAATAGAAAGCGTTGCAAAATGTGCTGAGATGGTGGGCTGAAGCATGAAAATCATGAAAGCAGTGGCTAAGCCATGCTAAGCCTTTCTGTTTGAAAATGTTGATTGGGGTTTAGAATTCTTATGATTTCCCAGTATTTAGATATCGTTGGCACTTGCAAAGATGAAATGAACCCCTATACACCAGCCATTCTTTGCGCGATGTCCATCTTTCATCCCCATGTTTTTGCGGTGATCTCCCTGTTTTTTGGGGTTCCAAACCATGCAGATCCCATTGGATTTCCATTGGAAACTCATCATCTGAGGTTGTGACCTTCTCCACTCGTGGAGGAACGAGTGGCAACTGCGGCATCTGGGCGAGGAGCGTTGGTGGCTGACCCTGGCGGTTTCATACATTGCTTTGGGGGGCTAACTTGGCTCATTCTAGAGCTGGTTCAGGGGTTCCAGTTTGGAACCTGGCATGTGAAGTGCCTTCTTTCTTGTTTCCCGGCCGCCTCGGTTCAACGGTTTACATTTTTCAACATGACAGCTGCTGGCAGCATCCCAGTGAGGTATGTGCGCCGCTCTTTTGATTGACCCGAGCTTAGCTCAACTGCTGCACTGACAGGGAAGAATGCAAGACTGAAGGCCACTGACATGAACCTTGAAGATCCAAATCTGTGAAGTCAATAAGCGGCTGGAAACGTTATGGCCCGTTGCAGCAGGGGATAGATTGAGGATATATTCAACTGTAGCTCCTCACCAACTGCAGACTACATCCAACTATAATTACATCATATTCAAAGCAATAATTCTCCGGTGCCTTCGTCCAGATCCACTGGTGCATCTGGTGCCCATGCCTCAGGATGTCTTTGGGATGAAGGCCAGTCGCTTTTGGCGCTTGGAAGGTGGACTTGACGACTGGTTCGCTTGGGCTGCGGCTTGGCCAAGCAACGCCAGCTTAAACGGATGATCCCAAGTGACCGACACCTATCGTAAGGGTCTAAGTCTACAGAGGATCCTTCAAAACCCGGTCACTCTGAAACTATAGTAACCCGTCTATAGTAACTATGTCGTTTTGAAACTGTTTGGACGGAAATTGGTGGGGCTCAGTGTTGCGCGGAGCAGACGATGTCATAGTAGTAGAGATGGCCAGCCCTTTTCCCGTAGTGGATCTCATAGTCACTGATGTATGATATGGATTGATATGGTATGATGCAACATGGTGCCACTGCAAGGATAACAATCAAGACAGATCAAGATCCATTTCTGTCTTAGATGCTCGTCCAATTCTTCCACAACGCTGGGCTCAAAACCACTGTAGGCTCAAAACCCCGACATCATCCGAGCTCTACCGGAAAGATCTGCCATTGAGCTGTGAGCACCACTTCGGGCGTTTGGCGATCATGGCATGGGTTCCAGGAGGACGTGTCGCGCGGAGATCGGTCTGGCTGAAGCTGTGGAGGTCAAAGGATACCTCCATGTGGCAGCAGAATGAGAAGGTGGCAGCATGTGGCAGCACACGGAAAACAAAAGGAGCCAAGTGCGACCAAGCATTGAGACCCCAAATTGGGTGGTTGTGCTTTTTATATCTTTTTATTGGGCCTGGGGCATCTAAGTAAAAGATAACATCCTAAATTTGGGATAATTTGGGCCCGTTTTGACAATGGCCATTGCTGGTGTGCTGGGTTTCATGTTTCGCCGTGGAGGCTTCGAGTCAGCAGTGGAGCTGTGCAGATCTGAGTTTCAAGGACCCCAGACTCAGACCATTGGACCTTTGAATGCAGCTTACTCAGAAACAATAGAGAACACAAAATTGTATGCAACTCTGGTATGTCTTTTGGGGCAGGGTACCCATCACTTCATGTGTCTCTAATTGTGAGCTTATGTGGCTCACGAGCAACCCAGGTAACCCGCATCAACGCGCACTTGGGCAACGTGGTCTACGTGGCAGGGAACCAGTGGGGCATGCTGGACCTCGAGAAGGGAACGGTGAGACCTGCCATGTCTTTGAAGCAGCTCGTGGTTGCCCTTGTGGTTCCATCCACTTGCACAAATTATATAAGAGCAGTGTAATAGTTAATAGGTGCATATAATTGTAGCCATGTCTGGCTGCAACCAGCTCTTTTCCAAATCCTAACTGGATCTTTGCACATCTGTTTATTAACTATCTTTATACATCTGTTTATTAACGATCTTTGCACATCTGTTTATTAACTATCTTTACACATCTGTTTCTTAACTATCTTTACACATCTGTTTCTTAACTATCTTTACACATCTGTTTCTTAACTATCTTTACACATCTGTTTATTATATAACTGCTTGATGTATGGGAACTCACAGCTATTTTAGCTCAAAGGAGGGTTGAAATATGGCCCACCTC
>Ga0126342_10020210_pt1 | contig 11219 bp, 7 predicted proteins | sample Cyp1metagenome_FD_92528 | JGI IMG/M metagenome (GOLD analysis project Ga0126342, IMG submission 92528) | Coral microbial communities from Lord Howe Island, Old Settlement Bay, Australia - Cyphastrea 1 metagenome | ecosystem: Host-associated > Invertebrates > Cnidaria > Coral ...
CAGACAGACAGACAGACATACAGACAGACAGACAGACATTCATACATACATACAGACAAACAGACAGACATACATACATACATACACACATACACACATACATACAGACAGACAGACAGACAGACATACATACATACATACATACACACACATACACACATACATACATACATACAGACAGACATACATACAGACAGACAGACATACAGACAGACAGACAGACAGACATACAGACAGACATGCATACATACAGACAGACAGACAGACATACATACATACACACACACATACACACATACATACATACAGACAGACAGACAGACAGACAGACAGACATACATACATACATACATACACACACATACACACATACATACAGACAGACAGACAGACAGACATACATACATACATACACACACATACACACATACAGACAGACAGACAGACAGACATACATACATACACACACACACATACACACATACATACAGACAGACAGACAGACAGACATACATACACACACATACACACATACAGACAGACAGACAGACAGACATACATAGATAATATATACATATAATATATAGATTTTTTTTCCTCCACCTGAGTCTCACAATTCTATGATATGACGATGGCTGCTGTGCCCCTCCGCCGCTGTCGCCGTCCCCGGAGGCGCCGAACTCGGCGCCATGGCCGATGGGGCGGAACCATCGAGGCCGAGGCGTTTCACGCGCAGTGCTCAGTTCTGGTGTTGCTGTTGATGTTGTTCTTATTCTCTAATTATGATCATAATAATCATATAATATAATAATCATTGATAATAATAATATAATATAATATAATCATTATAATAAGATTTTACAATATAATATAATAATCATTGATAGTCATTGGTTGTTGATGACATTTAGACATGACTTTCACAAATAATCATGGCTCGTTCTTCTGATTTTTTTCTTCGTGCGGCGCATAGTTCTCGCTGGAGTTGTTGTATAGTTGCCAGCTCCTTCTGTTTGTTGTTTTTAAATACCGTTGGTTACTTGCCAAATGCCAAACGGCTGTTTGATTGTCCATAGCGGTCAATCGCTTAGTTGTTGGATGGATGACAATTTGCAGGAACCTCGAAATTTTGTTCATGGTTTTCTATGCATACCTACCTACACACATATATGGATAGATCTTCCCAACAGAACCAACCCAATGCTACCCGGCAACTTGCTTGAGAAAATTGTCAAATCAGCTGCTGTCATCTTAAATCCTAATTTTTTCATGGTGGAATCCGGAAAATGCCACAGCTTCCATGGATTTTCCATGGCTTTACCATGGCTTTTCCCCATTTCTTCGTCCATTTCGAACGGCGCCCAGGTTCTCTGACACGCCGATGGAGGCCGCGGCGTCGCCCGCGCCTCTAGGGACATCCACGCCCCGTGTGGTGCCACCCTCGGCGTCGCCCAGCACCTCGAGCATTCCGCCGCGGTTAGGCGCCACATTGCCAGATGGGTCTGAAAATTGTGCTTATATGGAGAAAGATGTATTTTTTAATGTTTATATTTCAACATATTTCCACATTAGTTTCACATATGTTTCACACATATATATATATATATTTATATATATATGATATTATAATATGTTAATATTTCGCAGTATTTATTTATTGAAATAAATATAGTCCAGCGTTCCAGTTCCAACCCCCCTCCCCCCCAGCCATGGTCATGGTTCAGTAGTAGTACCAACCCCCTTCCCCCCTGTGGTGTGGTGACAAATGATATATGATATCTGATATATAAATATAATATATATATATAATTCGTATATTATATAAATGATATGTGGGATTCATAGGATATATATGATAATTTATGTATATGTATTTTTTTGATATATATACATATATGATGTATATAATATATGTGATATATATATATATATATCCGATAAATATGATCTATTTGTGAAATATGATGTATGTATATATATATGCGATATATATGATATGATATGATATGATATGATATGATATGAAATGAAATGATATGATATGATATGATATGATATATATATAATATGATAAGAGATAGATAGATATATATGTTTACACACATATATATATATATATATATATATGCGACATATATGGTACACATAGATTATTTTATTTTATGTATCATATATATATGACACACACGCACATACATACGATATACATTATGTATATGATATATTTACTGACACTATATATATATATATGTATGGTATTTGATGTATATATATATATATATATGTACATATGGTATATGATATGGATATGGTATTTGACATATATATATATATTTACACACACACATACATATATATACATGATCTATCATGTATAAATATATATGGTACATTGAGAGAACATGTGTACTAATGTAGGTCGTCTAAAAGGTAGCATATACCTAGTAAATGAGAGGCTGGAAGTCAGAAATGCTGCAAATACCTTGTAAATACGAGGCTGGACCTCAGAAATGCTGCAAATAGTTTGCAAATAGAAACCCATGCCTTTGGGGGGGGTAGGAACACGGAACACGAGACCATATACACTATGCATGTCAGTATATTTCACATATAAGCCTGGTATAACTCCCCAACAAGCCTGGCCAACCCATATGTGAAAATCCAGATTTTTTTAAGACGTGGCTTAGTAGGTTTCAATCTGTCAAACTTGCTTTGGCGGGTTGAATCCCAATTTTTGAGCCACGCCCATCTTCGAAAGCGTCAGGTTTCTCCGCAACACCTCCTCCAGTGAGACCGTGGGGCGCCCATGATGTTGTCATGTCTGATTATGTTATCCAATTTTTGTTTTGCAGAATCTGACATTCACAGCTGTGTATCAATAAATACATAAGTAAATATATGTATGTATATTTACATGTGGTATATATATATGTATATATATATGTTTTTTCCCCATTATACCATATCCCACTATATCATTGGGATATTTACACATCTCCAAGAGTTGCTGAGACCGTAGCCCCCAACGAGGCACATGCCAGCGGTGCATCATTCCCAATGGTCTCCGCAGCAGTTGGGGCCTCGGGCACCTCCAAAAATAAGGGGGTTAACAAAGGATCAAGGAACCAATGCCAACTAACAGACATCAAGAAAACATAATTAATTAAAAAAAACAATCAACATCAACCAAAACCAACAGCTTAAACTACCCTAAGCGGTAATCAAACCTGGCAATTTCAAATCCACCATTTAGTTCGATGATTTTCCCAGCTAGAAACCTCAACAACATGTCCGTTGCTAAGGAGTTCCTGGGGCCCTGGTCCGGGTGCTCCTGGCGGCGGCGGCGGCTGGGGAGGTACGGGCACCTGGATGTTTCGGGTTTCGACTGGATGGTGAATGTGTTAGTGGCAGGGAGTTGGTTCCCAATTTATGCAATTTTCCCGGGTAAACCTGGGGTGGTGGGAAACACCATGGTGTTTCACCATGGTGAACCATATGGATCAATGGCTTCATGTGGGTCGAAGCTGCCCCGAAGGTGATGGCTGGGGAGGAGGCGCCGTGAAAAGAGCTGTGCTGCTGTGCTTTGTTTTCTGTCCAGGCAGGAGGTGCTGTGCACATCGCCCAGTCGCCCAGGTGATTGGGGATGGGAGGACACTCCCTGCACAAGACTCAGCACTGTCAGGGGTGACTTTTGGGGCCAGCCGTCAAACTTGGCAGTGGGAACTCCAATGGTTTGTTTAATTTTAAATAGGGGAACTTAGAAATGGAACTATTTTTTCCCCCATTGGTGAGATGAATGCAGGAAATTTGCCCATTTTTGCTGGACATTTTCCATCATCCCCATGTCTGATTGTGCATCGGATGAAACTTACATTCTGCGACTTGTTTAGTTCGGGGAAGGGTCAATTCCAAGTCCTGTTGGTTGAATCACCATATTGTTTGATGTTGAGTTAGATCAAGTTAGAGCCCTGACATTTTAAGTGCCGGAAACATATCAAAAAATATATGATTTCCATGATATGCACTGCTTGAGTCCCAAATTTCTCCTATTTCCGATGGTTAAATCATGTTAAATTCCGAAAAAAACTAATCTTTTGACGTGCACTTCAGGTGCCGCAGCTGCAGCCATGTGGGCTGCTTGGGGCAAGGGAGGTCCACCAGGTGGATTCGGCGGCCATATGGGCTGCGCCGGTCAGGCGTCCGCGACTCAGGTCCCGGTTTTGGCCGAGAAGCCATCAATGGATGTAGAAGCCGTTAGTCATCCATGGATTTTGGCAAAAGAGCTTCTACATTGACAACCCATTTCATTTTATCAACATGGGAATTTCGTGGGATATGATTGACATGAATTAACCCTTGCCGCCTAGGCTTTCAAGGCCATTTGCTGGCGTTGCATGTCATCAAGGGGTGTTCATTTATGTACTGTACATATCCGTGCATACACACATTCACATACACGTGTATATATACACATTATATATATAGATACATATGCAATTATATGTAATATTATATACATATAGATATATAATTCTATGTACATATACATATACACACACATATATATATATATATTTATAGATATCCATCCGTCATGCGGAATCTTCCACTCTGCTGCATTGGTTATCCATCCTTAAATTCTCGTGCTTTTATACCGCATATCGAGAGTGAATTCATGAAATGTTGGTGGTTGAGGTGCTGTTTTGGAAATCGACATCACTTATCAGTTATCTTATCTTATATCATATTTTTGTAAATCGTTGCCCTGGGTAAGTTAACATCGATGCAGAAAAAACCATGGGGAATCCCTAGGAGGATGATCGATCTAGAAATGGTGGATTTTCCACATCGAAATTAGTTAGTTTACAGGATGGTAATTCCCAAGTTTGGAAAGTGAAATCAACATAAATCAACCGGATTTGGCGATTTCTTTTTGCTTTGCCAAGGAATGTGCTGATTGGCACGGTCAAGAGCTACAGTGCGGTCAAGGGTTTTGGGCTGGGATCCTTAGACATCGGCTGGAGGTCCAGGTGGAACCAGTAGGGCTCAGTAGGGCTCGGAGGGGTCGCCCATTTTTGGGACATATGTCATATACATGTCATATGGGTTTGTCTGAAAATGTCGTGTACCCCTTTTTACCCAATGGTTTTGCTGATCATTATCCCGTTTTTAAATGGCTATTTCATTGGGAATATACCCAACATTTTCAGACAAACCCATGTCATATACATGTGACACTGTGGCATATTTGTTTGACATGATTACGTTGATATGTTGAGTCACTAGTGGTTAAGGCCCGGTTTCCGCCCCAGCCGTTACAGAAAAGGAACGATTTCGGTTTCCCCGGTGGTTTCCCCGGTGGTTTCACCGGGACTTGACCTCGGGCCAGGTTCATGATCCATCCTGACATTTCGCAGGAATGGGTTGGGAGGGTGGCCCACTGGTGGCACTAGATGTTGTACCCGGCCTGGTAAACATACAAAAAAACTATGGAAAGATCCACCATTTTTAATGGGAAAATCCACTATTTCGACTGGGCCATTTTCAATAGCTATGTTAATTTACCAGAGGGTATCTTGCAGACCTTGCTTGACCAAGAAATGACTGGGGGCAAACTCTGGGGATTCTCTTGGTTGGCGCAGGACATCTGGTTTGCAAAGGAAACCGTAGCTGCGGAGTACAGGACACTGAGCCGCAGTGGCAGACTTCTTGCAAACTCGTAGCCCAATTATATGATATACATATATATATACACATATTATAGATGTTGATTTCCAATTTCTGGTTGATGATCTTCCATGATGAGCTATTTGTGGTTTTGTGCCTTGGTCATGGCCATGGCGATGGCTCCGGGTGTGTTCCGCCCCGTTGCAATCGTCGGGAAGGCCATGTCTTTTTGGCTCCCAATTGTTGTGGTCGCCTCTTCGTTATCGGTTTTTCCGTGGTTTTTGGGGATTACCAGGGTATTTCTCCATGGTTTTTGCCATGTTTTTCCCTGAGCTGGGACGAGAAGCCGAGGACTTCGGACCTGGCTGGGACCACCATGAGCTTCGAACTCTTCCGAGCACCTGATGGCAAGCCCCAGGTGGGGATTCCACATCTGCAATGGGGATCATGGGGGAAATTCCATGGGGATACCATGAGGATATATATATGGATATAAAGCTATACTGTAATTATCTATATCTATTATATATCTCTCTCTTCTCTCTCTCTCTCTCTCTCTCTTAAGCAACTTGAAGTGATACAGTAGTTGGGTGCGACTTGGTGGCAGGGACAACTCGGAGGAAACCACATTTTGAAGGTAGAAACCTAGGTCTGGAGGGTTTCCTATAAAGGTTTCCACTGAGGACAAGGACCCCTCAGAGTATGGACAAAGGCCATGACCCTTGGGGGACTTTGACTTCACCAGTTCTTGATGTAAAAGTCAAGTCAAGTGGCACTTTGGTCGTTGCCTTATTGATTTCAAGTTGGTCAAAATCCCTGGAAACTCCGGAAAAATCCCTGCAAAGTCATGGGATTTTCCCGCAGCTTTCCACAGCAAACCCTGCGAGGCCCGAAATCTGCGCCCCGCCCCCGCGGGCGTTGGCATGCCACCGCCACCGGTGAACCCGAACCAGCACATGGCGGTGCGCTGGGGCTGGGCAGCTGCGATGTGATGTTACCATGTTACCCACTGGATGGGATTTATCATCTGGTAAATTATGGTAAATTAACTTGTTGACCCTGAAAATGACCAACAAAAATAGTGGTTTCACTAGTCTTCCAAACCCAACAACTGCCAGGGTCTAACAGGACCAACTTTCGGGAGTCCCAGGGTCGAAAAAAACGAGACGCATACAGCAGTGCTTGAAGAGGGGCCATGATGAGTTGATGAGTTGCATTGTTCTGGGCAACTTAAAATATAAGCTACAACATCTTCAATATTCACATGTTGTAACGACACTGGCTTATGTGCTGGGTCAGAGCTGATTTCAAATCATGGAAGTCATTACAACATGCACTCAACATCACTCAACATCACTCAAAGATGACTGGGAACCAACAAGAACCTCTTGGAGGTGCATCCCACTTAAATGGCTTCTACCCCCAATATCCCCCAATGATATCTGGAATATCCATGAACATCCCCACTTATGGGATGACCGTGACCCATTGGGTTACACATGGATCACATATATATATATGCATATACATACATGCATAAATATGTGCATAAATATGTACATAAATATGTACACACACACATATATATATGTATGTATGGATGCATCCCATAGTTATATGGATGAAATCCCCCACTTCCTTGGGATCCTGGATCCCCAGGCCCAGTCCTTCCCGGGCGCCGGCTTGGTGCGGCCTGGCTTCCTGCAGCCTGCGCTGCAGCTGCGGCCGGGCTTCCCGCTGTCGGCGGCCATGATGCGGCCCGCAGGCACCGGGAAGCGGTCCTGGAAAGGGAAGGACGGGAAGGAACTCATGGATCAGGGTGGATCATGACTGGTTGGGAGTGAAAATTATAGGTCTTAGATAGGTTTTAGATGGGTTTACATGAATTGTCCATGAATGATATCCAATAAATTCCAGTAATCATGATTCGCCATGACCAATTTAGATGGGTTTTAGAATCTTTGAACATTTGGGATGGGTGGAAAAACACTGCACTGGAATGATGAGTAAAAATGCGGGACATGTTTGAAGCGCCAGGCTTACCTGGCCTTGCAGTGCCCAGCCAGCCCAAACGAAGGGCATGGTCGCCGCATGTGTGGCATCCCAATGTGGACCTCTCAAAGGTCCTAAGGTCCTGGGCCGAAAAGCATCGATAAGCCATGGATTATCATGGATTGCTTTCCCATGGTCATCAATCATCATCAATCCATGAACAGGGATTCATGAAATGGGGATGGTCATCAATCCATGAACAGGGATTTAAATACTTTAAATAGCCATTGGGAATCCCTAATATTTATATATATATATATATTATAGTAAATACCTAATATATTGGGAATATATATATACTATAGATATACCTAATATATTGGTGGGATATGGCGGGATGACCAGAACCCATGGCTGCCACGGCTGCCATGGCTGCCATGGCTGCCATGTGGCATGACGACGATCCGCCGTGGCTCCATTTGAGGCGGGCTCTCGGGCCATAGCAACAGCCTCCAAGGATGAAGAGGTGGGGTGCAATGGTGCAATTACCCTCTGGTAAACTAACATAGGAAAACCATAGGAAAATGGTGGTTTAATGGGATTCAATGGGATTTAATGGGATATACCCTCTGGTTATGTCAAAATAGCTATGGAAAGATCCACCATTTTTAATTAGGGAAAATCCACTATTTCGACTGGGCCATTTTCAATAGCTATGTTAGTTTACCAGAGGGTAGCTCAAGATGTGGGACAACCAAAGCTGGTCAGAAATTCGAGAAACTTGGAAATGTTGGAAGTTTTTTCCAAGACATAATTCATATAGAAAAATCATGAAAAAACATTTTTCAAGCACCTGCTTTTGTTTTTTGGTTCCTGTTCTGAACAATCCGACATGCACCCGGGGAAATGGCTGGTGACTAATTGATTTTCACCACTGTGTCTTTCGGAGATTGTTGGGTTTGTCTGAAAATAGTGTACCCCTACACCCAATGGTTAATGATCATTATCCCTACTAAATGGCTATAATTGGGGGTATACCCCTACTAAATGGCTATAATTGGGGGTATACCCATGTATACCCCATTTTCAGACATACCCTGTGGGTTCATTGAATTTCAGAGCTTTTGCCAGCGATGTTTTGAGAGCTTGGAGCTCAAGCAGGTGAAAATTGGTAGAAATCAGTGGCAGCTTGGTGCGGCTAAACTGCTGGAAATTCTGGGTGGATCCGCCTTCAAATGATATCATGTCCTTGGCGAAATGTCCAATTTCTGGGCTTTGAAATTTGAGATTCCCAATCTTTTGGGCATAACCCCACCATTGTTCACCCAATCTTCACCCATTTTTCACCCGTTTTTTCCATCATTTTCCAAGGGCATTCACCGATTCACCGGGCAACCCGTGCCTTCCAAAACGCCATGGCGGACGCCTCGGACGCCATGGCGGACGCCTCGGACGCCTCGGAAAGCTCGGAAAGCTCGGCGTCGTCGCGGCCGGCGAAGCAACGGCGCTTGGAGGTGCCAATGATGCCATGGGATGACAGGAATGACAGGAATGGTGCCAATCATAAGCCATCATTGCTGACAATCATGTATATATATATATATATATGTATAGGTAATTATATATGTATATATGATTGCATACTATATAATTATACATATTCATTTGTCATCATGTTGTATTATATATTATATAATTATACCATCACATCGTTGGTAATAAACTCAAGATATATCAAACGTAAGATTCCCATAGATTCCCCCCAATGCAAGGAACAATGATTTGCACCGCACAGCTGGACTGCCAGGTCCCGAGCTCGCTGCAGAGCCTCTTCGCGCGCAGCGAAGATCCACGTGCGCACGGGGGACGCACGCGGCGCGTGCCACACATGGAGGGGAACTTTGCCACGCTGGTGACGAACTCAGGGCCTCAGGGGACAAAAATCAGGTCAGAGGGGTCAGAGTCATGGCTAGCCATAGTTTTCCCCATAATTTTCCCATAATTTTCCCATAATTTTCCCATAGGGGACATAGGGGGAAACCACCTTTTGGTGTGTTTATGGGAAAACGATGGGGATGTTGACTGGGTAGCCAGTCATTTCATGGGTGAATCCTAGCTGTCCTAGCAGTGAACATAACCAATATTTCACCAGCTTGGTATGATACATATAATGAGGATAAGGATATGATTGGCAAATGGAATGTAATGAGGAAAAACATATCAAGTCGATTCGATCTTTGGGTGTGTCTGAAGAATAGGGTACTACAGTAACTGGAACTCTTCGAGAAGGCGATGGAGAGAGTAACTGGAGAATCATGATGAAAATTAAAATTACAATTTTGGGGGTGCACACCATCAATTTGACAGTATCCAGAAATGTTTGGAAAATGGCTATGCTATGCTATGCTCCCAAAAACGGCAACTTTGATAAACAGTTTTGATTTAGGGGTTTGTTATTTTCAGACAAACCATATTGTCAGATTGGGGGCGAAGTCAGATCCCAAGAACTCAGCCAATTCTACGGAGTTTGGAGAAAGAACATTGCACGGTGAACTTTGGCACAACTCTTTGATCATTCATCAAATGTCACCAGCCCAGCCGGTAGTTTTGTGGGACGCAATCCACGCAGGTTTTCGTGCCCATCAAGCCGAAGTGGCTCGCGCATGGTGGTGTGATGAGTCCCTGGTGGAAAGGGTAGAACACGACCAGAATGATAAATGCTATGCTATCGGATAGAATATCCGATAGCAAATCACCTGCATGTCAGTAAAATATCCAGGACAATCTATCCAAACATCAGAATGCAGCTGGGATGATGGCCTGATGTCTTGCGCACACTTGACCATGGTTCAAAACCATGTCTTCCTCAATTAGCTAGTTCAAAAATTGTCAATACCTCCCAGAAAATATCAATGTTTTGTGGACCCATATTTAGAGCCATAGCCATTCAGCCGCAGTACTGTCGTTTAGCATCCCCAGTCTTGTTGGTTACATTACGACTTGTTAGTTGAATCCCAATAGTGGTTGCGGCTTGAATCCTGAATCTATTTGCTTAGATCCAGAATTTCATTGGCTAATTTTTCAGGCATTTTTGCTAGTGCTGCATTCTAGTTGCGTAAATCCAACATTTTGCCGGCTTCTTTCGGTAAAACCCAGTGGATTTCGCCGATGTTTCCCCGAGGCCCCTTTGGGAGGCCATTGGCAGCGCAGCGGTTGCTGCCTTGCAACGCTTGGGCGCCAGTGAGGCGACAATGGTGGCAAAGGAGAGCCATCGATAGTCATGGTATATGGCCATACAGCCATGGTATATCTAGAATATATATGAGTGACGATCAAAACCCCCGCAGAGGAGTTTTATACAATCGTATGAATGGAGTATGTTGTTGTAAATTTGTAGTCCGTTTTGCCTGGGAGGCGCAAGAAAGCGCAAGGGCGGGCGCAAGATATATTAATATATTTAATATCGTTGTTCTTTTCTGTATCAGTGAACATCTGCTGCTGTAGCGGCTCAGAGCTGGTAGGCAGGACAGACGGAACCATACCTACCAAAACGGAATCAA
>Ga0126342_10020211_pt1 | contig 11218 bp, 10 predicted proteins | sample Cyp1metagenome_FD_92528 | JGI IMG/M metagenome (GOLD analysis project Ga0126342, IMG submission 92528) | Coral microbial communities from Lord Howe Island, Old Settlement Bay, Australia - Cyphastrea 1 metagenome | ecosystem: Host-associated > Invertebrates > Cnidaria > Coral ...
TAGCGACGGACAAATACTTCGAACATACATATATGTATGGTTCCCATTGGTTCCCCACTGGGATGTTCTAAGTATAGCTTGGAAATGTTCTAAGTATAGGTTTTGGGTATGTTCTAACTACTTCTTTTGAAACGATTTTCAGGATTTGTTTCCAAATGATGTTCTAAGTATTTGTCCATCGCTATACTTAAATCTGGTTGGTGGTTGAGCCCTACCCCTCTGAAAAATATGAGCCAGTTGGGATGATGACATTCCCAATATATGGAAAGTCATAAAATTCATGTTCCAAACCACCAACCAGTCATAGATTACCAATTGATTAGCCATTAGTATCCCATTTTATCATCCCATCATTATCCATCATTATCCCATGATCATATGCTATTATCCCTTGTTATCAATGATTAAACCACCAACCACTAAATCCCCAGATCTTTGTTGGTGAAATCCCCAGATTTCATCTCATCTGTCACCATTCCCCCGATTTCCACGCGCCACGACCTCCTTCTCTCCGCGCAAGATGTGGCGCACCGTGCGGAAGCGCGGCTGCAGAGGCAAACCGATCTTGGAGAAGGGAACCTGAGCATCAAAATGGCGAAGAAGACTTAGATTTGGGATTTCACCGATCTTCATGGGGAGTATCAATAAAATCAAATCAAATCAATCAATCAATCAATCAAATATACAATGTTATATTATCAATCAGTCGAATATTATAATAAATCGAGCAAAACAAAGATAGCTTCAAATGGACTTGCGTGAATCCTCACATGATCTCGCATGCATTTTGATGCCTTCACCAGTTTGCGGCCATTTTCGAGGCGCAATCAACTCTAGCAACTGCACACCATGAGGCTTTGATGCAACCCCAAAGCAAATGGTTTTAAAAAATGATAACAAACATTATCAAGCTAATACAAATATTGGCAAAGGGTGTTACACACAGTATCAAATAGATTCAAATAGTGTCAAAGGGTCTTTGCTGATTACAAACATTATTAAATATTGCGACCTGCTTTGAATATACCATGTGTTTTGATGCACATGTCCAGCCAACCTCCGTCACCAAGCAACATAGAGTCGCTCAATGCTGACCTCCTCATCACACCTCTGACGCACCTGCGATGGTTGGCGCAGGGCTGCGGTTCAAGGGTGGCCCTGGGGTTCTGATGATTCTGGGGATGCCAATTTCAATTGGAAGGTTTTAACAGCCGGGATTTCACCACATCTCACACCTCAGCAAGATCCATGGATGGATATTGCAGCTCCTGGAAGTTCAAATCCAAATCCTCGGTGCTCAGCTGGGACCCGCCTATCTCAACGACTGTATAATGGAAGTTGGCATCAAGATTTTGTTGACTCCAGTGAGTCAATGAGGAGCTTGAATTTCATCCTGGTGGCTGAAGGGCACTTTAGATGCAAACCCTTCACAACTGACCTTTAGGACCTCATGACCACAAGATGCCTAAAGAAGTGAAACTTTCACAAAACGGTGGATGGAGGAGGCTCATGCGAAAAGTGTGGAAACAAAAAATCTCGTGCCTGCATGCTTTCTTTGGGTCTGAGAAGCAAAGCAAAAAGCTGGCTTGACAATGAGCCAGTCTCTACTTGCATCTCTGTACACAACTCTGCCACAGTCCCTAATGCTGCCCATACAATAGGACCTATACATGCAAATGGATGCAAATGGATCAAAACTCCTGTACCCTCTATCCTCCTCTCGCATCCCAAGAATGAACAGCTCGGTCGATGTTGGGATGTAAATCGAAAGCCAATGTTGGGGTGTTTCTTCGCTATTGACTCTTGACCCATACCCAACTCATCACCGATCAACCTTGGGCACACCAAGGCACACCTTCAGCGTGTGTCGCCAGCTTCCTTCTTTCCTTGGGGTCGTAGCTGCTCATGGACCAATGCTGATCTGGGAAGAGCTCCAGATACCTCAAAGCCACCAAGGATTCGCTCAGAAAGCTTGGAAGTTGCGCATCTGAAAATGGCCCAAACTGCCATCAAAATGTAGGGAAAATGATGATTAACCAGTGAATTTGGGGGTACCCTATTTTCAGACAAACCCATGCAGAGTTATGGATGATCGCTGGATTTTGGGGAGGTGGTTACGAGCTTTACTTAATTTAAATTGGTTGTGGCACCCGCAGAAATAGTTTGGAGTTGCACAATTTCTTGGCCGGGCAAGAAAAAATACTACATACATCCTTCCCAGCCACCAGACTGCTATGTCTGCAATCCCCTCAACAGGAAAATCGGCAGAAGATATGTTGACTGCATCCAGCAGATAGGGGTTTGATGTCGCTTCTTGGCCCAGATTCTTGACCCCAAAAGTTGGATGCTTTTAATACTGAAATAAGATAAAATAACCAATTCTGCGGGTCCGTACGTGCCCCAACCAAAGCATGTCATGACTTTTGGGCAAAATCCATCCCGCCAAGTCTGAGTTCAACCCGCCAGGTGGCAGATCTACATCCCGCGCCAGCTTTCCTTCTTCGCCCTGTTTCAGCACCAGTGGAGCGGTGAAGCCCACCTCAACAGGACGTCCATTTCTTGGAAGGCGTAGTACCAGGCAAGGTGAAGGTATCAATGATACGGCATAGTTACTATAGTGTTACTATAGTGATAATTGAGTCCTCTTCCTGAGTTTCATAATTTTCATAAATAGAATAGGGAAAAAACTAGCTAGCCAACCCAATAAAGTGAAAAACCAACCCAAAGTGGTGCTACAGCAAGAAAAGATGCGGACAATGGGTCAATCATACTTGGGAACTCTGAAAATCCAAAGAATACAACCGCTTCACAAAGCAAGATGGGAAATCGCCAACAGTTAGTGGTGGATGGGGGTCTCGCCACCAAATGGATTGATTCATCCCATCATGCCGATGGTATTGGAGGTTTTGACCCATCATGACCCATCCATATCAACCATGTGTGCAACCACACCTTGAGAATGCTCCACTGCTTGTCTTTGCAGTTCAAGTGGAACTCTCCAGCCGCCAGTACCATCCTGACATACTGCAGGAATGTCTGAAGTCCAAGCCGAAATCAACGGTCGTTTTACCATTTCGGAAAAGAAGGTTGCAAAAATGTCCATTGGTTCAAGATGATTCAAGAAGAGTCTCCACGGTCTTTTCTCTCTGTGAATTCTACCTTGAACCAACTCTAGGAGAAGGGACACGACACCGTGAGGGAAAACATCCCCAAGAAACCATTGCGGGGCAGGTCAGAGAATGGTTTGCAATCCCTAAGATGCCAAAAACTGCAGGGCATCCTGGTTTGGGAGGCAAGATACGGACAAACCCGCGCTTTAAAAATCACACGTGGAATGATTTCTGGGATACGGATGTCTCATGATGTATCATGATGTTGAGACCCGATGTGATTGCCCGTGAATCGTCCAATGTGTTCAAAAGCTCACCCGTGCCAAGGGGCTCCAAGTAGGTGGCTCCAGGTACCACAATTTCACCGAAGATAATGTGGTGACCTTTGAAATTCCAGTTGGACTTCAAAGGATCAGCAACAAACAAATGGGATATGGTTTGGTCTGAAAATGGTGGTATTTTTTAAAGTTACTCCCCAAAAAGGGCCATTGAAATATGGGAAACATGATGGTAAACTACTCAATTTTGGGGATATCCCTGCTTCCAGACACCCATATGAAGGGTTGATGAAATTGGTGCACCCCAACCTTGGATACAAACCAGGTATATAACCGTTGGGTCATAGGGCCCTTGGTAGTACAAGGAGTCTCTGGAAAAACAGCCCATCAGCCAAAGCTGGCAAATTTGACATTCAACCACCACCATGTACCAGTTCAACAACGCGAAACAAACACAAAATACAAAAAGAGTGAAAACAGTTGTTCATCTTCATTATGACACTGGTGAAATGGGACTCTCCGATTCGGGGTAGCGGGGGTAACGGGTAATAGCATTCGCAGAAGGTCTGTTTTAGAAATCTGTGACCACCGCTGGGTCTGAACCCCAAAGGCGGTTCAACCAGGAAATGTCTTGAATCAACTGAAGCTTCAAAGCTGGATTGCCGCAAATCCAAACATCAATGGCCATGTCAGGAACCTAAATTGGAGGTACCTACCATATATAAGGCCTATTTTTCAGGCCTATTTTTCAGGGCACATCCCCATAAAATATGGTTTTTATGGTACTAACGGTTACTAACGTACCTCCATTTTAGGATCCTGAGTCATTCCCATTGAAAACAACCAGAATCGGTTTTTCAAAACAACCAGGACTCGGCTATTGCCGCGGCGTCACTGACCAGTTGGAGCAACTTTCCAGCGAAGGGCTGTGCGAAGACCTGGCGTCCGCGCTGTGTGAAAAAACAGCGAGGCTCATGGGGTTACCCGAAAGATCCTGAGGACATTGCTAGGCTGCTAGAACAATATGTTGCTTGGTATGTAAGAAGCATTGTACATACATTATATAACTATACAATAAATAATCATAAATAATCATAAATAATCATAAAATATATAGTTTATAATTATCGATGTACATCAATGTACCACATCATTCAATATTGTCAATAGCATCCTTAACTTGTGGACTTGTAGCACTTGAGGGATGCGGAATGGGAGTTCACATTCCAACTTCTATGTTTGGATTATTTGACTCAATCAGTTGGTTTTACTTGGTGGTTCATCAGAGTGAGTAAGTGGGTGATATCATCAGTTATAACTGGACTAACCCTACCTACATCTACCTACCATACTTATAACTGGGGTTATAATCCACTTACTATCTAACTGCTATAACTGGGATGAACCACCAAGTAAGTATGGGTTTTTCCTGTAATTTGTTTCTTCGTCCCATTCTCGGAATCCACCGAGACTTGGGATTGTTGGGGATGGTGTAACATGTGCATCAGCTTTTGGCAAAATGGCTAGGACATAATATGACATAATGACATGGGTTGCTGGTCGGTGGAATATGTAGTTGAAGGAGAGTTTCTGATGTTACTGGACTGCACTCTTTGGAATTGGCAAACTCGAATGCCATCACTATCGAACTCGAATGCCATGGCCATGCTGGTTTTGAGGGCAGGACTCAAATCTATTTTTATCGTAGTGAGGTCATTGCCCAACGCTGATGGAGATCGAATCAACGACATGGAAGTAGCAATGATGGTTGAAGGTCTGAAGGTAAACAGGAATAAAACCACATGGTGGAATTTATCTGTTCTGTTGTCCAAGTTGTCCTGCTCTGCACATTCTTAGTTTCCCCAGGTTTTACCTAAATCATGTCTGTTCTTGTACTATCAGTGGATATGTTGTTCTTTTCATTCAATGATTAAAATCTCTTCACGCTGACTAGAATTGTGAGTACGCGACCCAGAGCTTCACCCCTCACAGCCCACTTTGTATCAGACAGGCCGTCTTGGGGCAGTTCTTGCAGAACAAGTGATTCAAAAATACTTTCCCAAATGCAGACGATATGTGATTTTTTCTGAGGGCATATAGAAGATGGGATGGCGGATGGCTGGTGATATATATATATACATTGGGGAAAGTTTGGATCTCGACATGAAAGTCTAGTGCCGAAGCTGGCCGACTTGGAACTCAGAAAAGTCAGGTCTACGAACCCAGCCCTGCAAAACACCGCCATAGTTTTTCCGCTTTGAGGACCAGCAGCTTTTTCCGACAAGGGCAAGCCACACAGATGTTGGCCTCTATTGATGTCACACAACGTGTCCTATCCTTTCAGGAGCGGACCTCCTCAGCCACAGCCGTCCAGACGGCGCTCTTGTCCAGTTGAAGTCGGCGTCTCTTGGCAGAATGCTGTTCCAAAATCGACACAATCTCTGCGTGGCCCTCAGATTTTGCGAGATCCAAAGGAGTCGAAGCATCATCAGCCTCTACCTCTGTCTCAGCTCCCGCCTCCACTAATATGCGAGCAATTTCTGGTTGATCATTCTGTGCTGCCAAATGTAGAGGTGTGATACCGCTGTCCGTGGCCACATCCTTCTCCGCACCAGCATCCAACAGCAAACGAACAACTCTCAAACTGCTGTTCAGGACAGCTTCGTGCAGTGGGGTCCAGCCGCCATCGGTTGAGCGCTTGTCTTTCTCCGCCGCAAAATTCAGCAAGAGCTGCACAACTTCTACATGATCACGCTGAGCTGCAAAATGCAAAGATGTTCTCCCTGTGCTTTCTGTTTTGTCTACGTCTGTTCCGGCCCGCAGGAAGAGACGGACCAGCCTTGCATGTCCATTCCAAGCGGCAGAATGCATTGCCACTGCACCACCGTACATTGATGCTTTGTCTCTCTCAGCACCAAAAGCAAGCAAGAGTTGAACAACTTCATGATGACCCATTCCAGACGCAAACATCAGAGGTGTGTCACCATGATCCTGGAGGTCTTTGGCTGCTCCCGCTTCTAGCAGCAATCGCACAGCTTCCACACGGCCATTCTGAGCCGCGTAGTGCAAAGCAGTCGTGCCTCGAAATGTCACTGCATCCTTCAGGGTGAAATGTCCCAGTCGAACATCACGCAATCATTGATGGGATCATCTACAACCATCTAAGCAGTGTTCAACACGCTCTATCAGATTCCATTGCAATGGATGGATTCTGAATTCATGTATGATGATAACCCATGTCAATCCCTAATGTAATTCATACAGTATATTGGGATATATTGGGCAGTATCATCCTCAAACCAATCATCAAGCCCCCAGCCAGTGCCACCCCTGTCCTTTGCCGTTCCAGCTGAAAGCAGCACCTGTGACACGTCGGTGTATCCCCGGCGAGCTGCCCAGTGTAGAGGTGTGTCGCCCCAGTGCGCCTTGGGCCCAGGATCTGCTCTGGCTTCGAGCAACACATTGACGCACTCCAAGCCTGATCGGTTGCGGAGTTTTTAGTAAAAGTTTGGTTTTCGATGTATATTTCAGTACAAATGTTCCATGATGTTCCAAGTGTAAAACTCGCCCAGAAAAAGATTAAAAAAAGTCGCTTGGGATCGTCATCCCACTAGGGAAAACCGAAAAAATCTGAATAAAGCCATCAACCAGAAGCTGCAATTGATGGCTGCTACGTGCATTGCTGTCCAACCATCGGGACCTTGCAGATCTGGATCTACTGGCAGAAGCAGAAGTGCTTCAACTTCTTTGGGCGAGTTGGAGACGCACGCGCTCACCAGTGCGTCGTGGTTGTCAGAAGTGGCTGGACAAAAAGCAAGGAGCACAAGCTTCAGTGCTTCTGAAGTCAAGTGGTCATCATCAGCACAGACTGAACTGTCGTTTGCATGCAATAATCTCTGCCGGAACCGCGAAAATCCAGTGCACTTCACTAAGCTTTGCTTGAGAACAATCGCTGGTTTACCCTCAAAGTCTTCTGCTGGAAATTCAGCAATTGCTTCTCCTGACACTGCAGACAACACCTGCAGCATGAAGACATCCACTTGTGGCTGGTCGAGAACTCTTGACCAGAACCAATACTGTTCCGTGGTTTTGAATAGTTCAACAGTTCGACTCCAAATTTGACCAGTATAAAATGTATAAATAATATTTGGTAATATTTGATATTCTCACGGTGTTCAAATAAGTTAAGTGTATCAGCCACGTCAAATCAACATGATAAACTTCACTGACGCCGAGTCCCCGCGCGGCTCGAGCCGAGTAGCTGTGTGTCTGGTTAGAGAGCTATTGATCATTTGGAACTACTGAAGTTTTTAACGGTTTTTCCATAAACCTTAAAATATACCCTCTGGTTATGACTAACATAGCCATGGTATAGATGGCCCATAGAAATAGATGGTTTACCCATTAAGAATGGTGATTTTCCATATAATCCCACGTGAGAATTGGGATCATGACACGGGAAGGGAAGGATCATCGCGAGCACACTTTTTTTGTTTGTCGCCAAGACATCTACCCAGGCTTGAGAGCGGCTAGAACTGCTTAGAAGGCAAGGTTGAGGTGTGCAATTCCCCAAGTGATGCTGTCCTGTGGGTCAAAAGTCAAAAGTGGCCAAAACCGTCAGATTTTGTCAGATTTCGGTCAGATTTTCTTCGGAGGCTTCTGGGAGCCTTAAATTTTGAACCATCAAGCCGCTTTACAATATCACCGTCTCCAGAACCCCCCCTTTATAACCCCGCCAGACACGACCTGCACTCCCTCTGGCGTCTTGAGTGTGCGGGATAGCAGGGCATGTCGCCTGACATTGCGGTTGTGGTGGCCCATGTGTTGTCCCTGGTGGCAAGTACTTGGGGCCTCATGGTGCATGGTGCTGTTGTGCCAGCTATCAAAAGGCAACGTTTAAGGCATTTTAGTGCAAGCATCACTCCAACTGGCCCACATGCTCCAAGTCAACTTCCCTAGAAGAAAAGAAAGAATCAGGGACAAGGAAACTGACAGGCACTGCTAAAATGTACTGAAATGTTGTGCGTAGCTGTCTCTTGTTTGTCATACTGCATCCTCGCATTAGCTTGGAGTGTCGTGTAGTCTCCATGCTTCATTCAAATATGAGACCTGGAAACTTCAAAGAAACAACACTGGCGCTTTTGTGATCTAATGATGCATCTGGGATATGCAACTCTACTAGGATCTCATGTTTCCATCGATCCCGGAAAGCACCGTTCTCGCAAAAGGTGCCTCTGCTGCCAGGCAAAGGACTGTCGTTTGAAGACCGGAAGTTCTTCCACAGCCTCCTCTGGAGCACTGCTGTCTTCCAACACCACATGGCTGTTGGTGCCTCCAAATCCAAAGGAGGACAAGCCCGAGGATGACGCGCCGGAGGCTGCCAGATCCATGGTGCTTTCGGATGGGATGAAGCTTGGGAAGTTCTCCAAGTCGCAGTGGGGATTCAAGGCCTGTGCTTGGCAAGGTGGGTTGATTTGGGGCGGCGATGCCATAGAAAGAGGTGTGGCCTCAAGTACCCATGTCTTGAAGACTTCCAGAAACTGCAAGCTACTGATACAGCATCATCCCTGAAGTTACTATAAAGATTCAATACATGATTCTATTACAGTCTATTGTATGTCATACCAAACTGATTCTCAAAGCCCCACAGCTCACAACTATCGTTCCAAATTGTCTGTAGCCAATAAGTTACCAAACTTCATCAGTGTCCATTCACACCTGGAAGTGCAGGTTCGGAGCCGCTCGGCGCTTAGGCAACATGGACATCACCTGTAAAGGCTGGGGGCCGAGAGATCCAATCCCTTCGGATATACACAGTATCACTCAGATGCGAAGTGACCCAGCAAAAATCTAACCCAAAATGGTAGAATGGGGCATTGACAAAATAATTTAAATAGGTATGACGAAGAGGACGTGCAGTGATGTACCCAGTGATTTTTAAGTTATCTTAGCTCCGAGGCGCTTCCCATCTGCTAACGGGATTCTTGTACTGATCCGTGGATCCAAAAAAAAGATGATCAATGACCAGTTGAAGTGATGAAGATCTCGACCAGAATTTAAACCCATTGGGTTTGCCTGAAACAGGCCATGAGAATTCATGAGACACATGGTTATCAATCAAAACCAGGGTAACCTGGCTATTCAAAAATTTAGGCATTGCTCATCGATGTTCATCGCCTCAAAAGATGCGTTTTTAGTATCGATCCATCTCCAACTCCCCATTAAAAAAAGATCACATCAAAATCGGGCAACTATGTTCCAATCACTATCATCCTAATGCCCATCATCCTATGCCGTTCAAAATCCCTTCCATCCATGGTGGATGTTCCAGTTTATAAGTGGCTTAACTATGGTTTATGGTAGATATAACTATAGATAACTATGGTTTTTATGGGGTTCCACCGAAGTTTCACTTTCTCCTTCCACCTCCCACCATCCGTCCCATCCGTCCACGCCTTCAGCAGTCCAGCCATGCCAGCGGCTCCCTCCAGGTGCCCGATGTTGGTCTTCACGGCACAGAGGGCCAGGGGACTGCTGCGACCATCGCCATAGGTGTTCTTCAAGGCTCCGACTTCTATTGGATCTCCTAAAGCCTGAGGATTTTGCAGTGAAACTGGGATATACCCTCTGGTAAACTAACATAACTATGGAAAATCACCATTTTCAATGGGAAAATCCATTATAAATGGTGGTTTTCAATAGCTATGTTAAATTACCAGAGGGTAACTGGGATATAAATGGTGATGATGTCATAGGGATTTCATCGGAAATTCATGGATTTTCGTTGGGTTTTTTGGGGGGGATTCCCTGGGATTTATTTTTTATGGGATATAAATGGTGATTCAATAGAATGTAGCAATCAACAATGGAAATTCTAAGGATTCTAATCCATAAAAACCTTCCGGACTTTTCTCAAATGTGACCCCCCAAGAAATGGAAAATTTTGTCAATGGGATATTGACAAACAAGCCATGTTTGATTATCAGAGGGTAGCATGCTGAGATAAGGTATGGCTTTTTTCGGATTTTTGCTTTTCATGATAGCAGTCTACCGTGACAGCCGCTGTTTTTATTCACGGTTTTTTTTCTGATGGTATTTCTTCATGACTTTAAGTTTTCTTCTACCAGAAATGATGGTGTAAACTTTAGGATTTTTTTCTTTTTTGAGATGATTTTCAGTGTACCTGATGATGATTTTCTTGATACCCTCTGGTAATGACTAACATAGCGAACTGGAAAGATCCACCATTTTTCATGGGAAAATCCACTATTTCTATGGTGATTTTCCATAGCTATGTTAAATTACCAGAGGGTAATGGCTTTTTGTTGACGTTTTGGGGATGATTTTCTTGAATCTCTGGTCCATTCTGCAAAAAAAAACATCTTGGACTTCGGCTCAGTCATTCTTCCAAAGGATCACTCAACTGGCTGATCTTGGGTCAACACCACAATATCATGTCCCTGATTTGTGTGACTCAAATACCGATTTCTTGTTGCTTAGTATCCCAAATATCCCATAAAAAAATGGAAAAATGGGGGTTTCAGGGCGTATATGTTTGTATGTTGCTTGTTATGATTTTGTGTTGGGGTTCAATGTTTCATCTTCGCCTTTGATGATTTTTCAGGTGGGGTTTTGGGGGTAATTTTGTTGCTAAAGTGATGTGTCAATGTTTGGATTGAATGGGGGTAGGATTTGTTTAGGCTGTTGGTTTGTGTTTGGGTGGGTGATTACTTCATAATATGTGTTGTTAAGATATTATGAATTAATCATTTATGCTTTCCACTTTCCTATTCCATCCCACCAGTGTTCAATCACTCTCATTTGTGTTAA
>Ga0126342_10020212_pt1 | contig 11218 bp, 11 predicted proteins | sample Cyp1metagenome_FD_92528 | JGI IMG/M metagenome (GOLD analysis project Ga0126342, IMG submission 92528) | Coral microbial communities from Lord Howe Island, Old Settlement Bay, Australia - Cyphastrea 1 metagenome | ecosystem: Host-associated > Invertebrates > Cnidaria > Coral ...
CTCTTTCTAGCCGACGTATATATGAAAATTCTATCTGACATTGTAGCTGGCATTTTTCTGACATATATTCTGATATTCTATCAGGCAATCGTATATCCGACACGCATTCTGGCTCTTTCTAGCTGACATATTCCGGAGACTTTCACAAAGTAGGATAGTAGGAACGCCCCCTCAACGAACCAGCTGACAGTGGTCACTCCCGAATGGTCCAAACCAAAAAGAATGAAGAGTAGAAAGTGTCAGTGTGCGACACCCACTACATGTTTTTTGCATTCGCGACTCGTTGCGACTGTGTGTTGGTACTGACCTATTTTTGCGTGTTCCGGTTCTCACTCCTCGGTTCATCTAGGAATCTACTCTCTCCCCACGCGGACTCTGCGCTACGCCTTGTGTCTATCCTGTTAGGTCTCCTCTCGATAGACACTCGGAAGTATTGATGAAACAACTTGCAGAATTCAAAGCAAAGTGCAAAGCATGGTCTTTCTGTGCTGCCGGTTTTTGTCTTTGGTTTACTGGAAGGCTTTTTGGGTTTTTTAAATATTTTTTAGTTGTCTGAGATGTCTGAGGTCTGATGGTTATTTGAAACCATCCGGAAATTCTCAAGACTTCACTTTTACGTGTTTTTAACACACTCTCTGGAAAAATCTCAATGTTGACGTACATAAGGTTTATGATGTCAGCTCCTCCTTTTTGTGTACAGGATTTCAGATTCTTACGGATGACTCGTTTGAAGTATATTTCATTTCCGCATCCATTTAAGTGGATCAAACAAATAGGGTTGGAGCAGCTTTTTTAGCCCACCCTCCCACACCTGGGGGGCTATTTGACTCGGTTGCCATCGGAAAGATACATGGCAAGTCAATAGCAATGGTGTGAACCCAATCCTTGCCAGAGATAAATAAAGAAAAGAGGAAAAAGGAAAGACCGCTAATTTGAACGTGCACATTTTCCGGAATTGTCATTTACAGTGATGTCAGTTGATTTAGTTGTGTTGTATTTTCAAGTATCTGTATGTATATGTCTTGCTATTTTCAAGTATAGATGTATACTGTATATATGTGTATATATATATAAGTAGTAATTAAGCCCGATACTTTGCCATTTGGGTTATTGACAAATGATTTTTTGATCGTTGGGTGTATCTTTGGCTTACCATATGAATCAGCATTTTTTCTTGCCTTCCGCTCAGGCTGGAGAGTTTAGAGCCCGTAGAGCCGTAGAGCCCGTAGGGCCCCGTAGAGCCCGTAGAGCCCATGGAGCCCGTTGGCGTTCAGAAGGTCTCTTCTTGGGACTCCCTATATTTTTGGCCTATTTTTCAGGCCTAATTTTCAGGGAATATCCCCACCAAAATGTGGCCTCATATGGTACTAACGTACCTTCATTCTAGGATCCTGGAATTCCCATTGATAATATATCAATCATTATCAATCTATATATATATATATCTCTCTGGTTGGTGGTTTGGAACATGAATTTGATTTTTCCATATATTGGGAATAGTAATCCCAACTGACATTCATATTTTTCAGAGGGGTAGGTATACCACCAACCAGATATCATGTGATATCAGATTTGGATATATAAACGGTCATCGTTTACAGCGAACTCAAGCCGGAGCCGGGACCATGCTCCAATTGCCCAACGCCGGCCTTCCAAAGGACGGTGTTGTGCAAGGCGCGTTTGGGGTTTTAAGGATGGATAGACTGGATAGACTGGTGTGGAATCAACAAAAACCAACAAAAATGGTGATTTTATGAGGATTCAATGGGATTGTAATGAGAATTAATGGAATTTATAGCTGAAGAAAAAGGCCCAGTGGGCGCAAAGAACCGCAATAACGATTGGGTTGATTAGGGGAACATAGCTATATAGTTGATGGATGTTAATGGGGATTACAAACCAACAAACATAACTGAGGGAGGCCCACCCTGCACTACCACCATCCATTACAATGTGGGACCCCCATTTACGATAGCTAAGTCTGGTGTGAATAACTCAAATATCGATTGGGTTTATGGCACGTATATCGAACCAGTTAATGGTGTTTATAAATAACGCACATCACTGGGGAGCCACCTTGTATGGGAATCCCTACTTGGAGCGTCCCACTTAATGGCTTGGCTAAGTCTGGAGATTATGTGTGATTACAAGTTCTGAACTGTTGGATGGGGGCTATAAACCATTATAAACATACAACCATGATATTCGTTTTTTTTTAAAAAATTTATTGATGCGATATTCATTTCCCCAACAAACGCTGCTTAACCAGTACACTGGTTGTGGCAGTCATTTCTAAGGCTTATACCACTAGTAGCTGCACTTGGCTTTGCTTCGCAATATCGGAATTCCTGATGCTTCTTGATTGTGCTTGCGGTATGCTCAGTTATAGGTTGGTTTAAAAAAAACACAGCCAAATATAGATCCTGAAACAAGTAAAACCTAGTTAAGCCATGGTAACAAAATTACAAACTAACTTTGCTAAGTATGGGGTTTTTCTTTACCAAGAATCCCGATGTTTTGCCGCAGGTGAGCGTGCAGGGGGCCCGGTGACCCCTCCGGGGGCACGAATTTTCAATCTACCGGGGATGGTTTTTGTTCAACCTGTGAAAATGGTGATTTTGGGGACTTATGGCATTGGGTGTAGCACATTTACATCATATAGCCTTTCATATTTATATATATATATATATTTATAAATACAATTATATATATACATACACAAAAGCAAGACATATTCTGGATTGGTAGATTTGTAGCGTGATGAACAAATGCATATTACGTGCATAAAATTTGTGTGTGCAGTTTATGAGCGATGACCGGGGTGTTTGCCATCGATCGGGTTTACGGAGGAAATATCTCTAGATGGGTGAAACTAAGCCGCATTTGAAGAGGGGGGCACTTTTGTGGGAAAAACGGTAGTAAACCCCACGACAAGTTTTTGTTTTTTTAGATACGACTGAACAATGAATTTGAAATAATTCCGGACTATGGCATATTTACTAGACATAGTTGGCATAGTTGTATCCAATTTGTAGCTATATGACCTGTATTTCTCTGTAGACCCCAATGTTTAATGGCAACAGAGATTTGTGACCCACCACCCTGGGGTTGAAGCTTCCCGAAAGTGAACCAGGATCATCCGATGAAACAAACTGGAAATATGGATGCAAGAAGGAGATTTGCATTATCCTCACTTGAAATAATGGGAATATCATGATCATATCACTAGATCACTTGGAAACTTCCAAACTGGAGCCCCTTTTGAGCTGAAGAAAAGGGTTCCATGACCCCACACTTGGAGCCACGGCCAAGGTCGACCTTTTGCTCCTCGGTTTGGGCTTGGCCCGTTTGGGATGGCCCAAGGGATGGCCCAAGGGATGGAGAATGTGAGAAAGCCATTGCCGTAAAGCTACCATTTGGGGATGATATCTACGATAGTTGCTGATTTTGGGAATGGAAAAAAAATCAGTGGGATTTTCACGTCGTGGAATGTCGCCGAGGCAAAGTTGAGACACCCCTGTCCGTATTCCGTTAAAGAACAACCATTCTGGGTAAATGATGATACACACACATATCATGGATAAATGATACCTTTTATCATGGTATATCCAGGTACACATGGTATATGTATATATATATACATGGGGTGTGTCTGGATAAATGAGGTATACCATGGAATAGTCCAAAAAATGTTATTTCATCATTACTTGGAAAATGATGAGAGACTATATGGGGATGTTGGGGTATCCTATTTTCAGACAAACCCATATATAAGTGGAATACCAGACCAGCAACCACTTTTTTCTCAGAAGGACATCGTTGATATCATATGTATCATATCATGTTAGGTTGAGTATGTATTCCATGATCTTCCCGTGATATATTGTGATGTATCCCACTATACCAATGATGTTATCCCCATTCTTGTGAATATTCCCCATGTATATCACATGTTCAGACGCATCCAAATAGTCATGGTTGCTTAAAAATCCCTCTATAGCCCCACTAAATCCAATTAAATACCAACCAGATAGTGATATGTATATAGTGATATATATATATATATCTGTATATATATACACATCATATTAGAGCATATTAAGTTGCTTATATCCCCTTAATGCCGGGTGATGTAGAAATTCTATTACCGTCTCAACCATCTCAACCAAACTCACAACTCGAACCCAGGGGTTCCAAGCGTCGCAGACCCCGGGAGGAGCGGGTCGGAATGAACCATGGCTATGTTAAGTCAGGATTTTATGGTATTTTAAGGGGACTTAATGGGATTTTATGGTATTTGAATGGGATTTAATGGTATTTTAAGGAGACTTAATGGGATTTTATGGTATTTTAATGGGATTTAATGGGACAGATGATGGTTACCCTCTGGTAAACGTTTACAGAAAACTATGGAAAATCCACCCATTTTCTAGCTGGGAAAATCAACTATTTCAATGGCCATGGCTTCAATAGCAAACTGTAAACGTTTACCAGAGGGTAATGATGCAAAAAAGACATGTAGAAAAACCATGGACACTTAAAACGGGATTGAGAATTCATCAAGGTTTGCCGCAACACATGGGGTTATTTTTGTTCTCCACATGGCCATATATGGGGAAAGTTGTTTTTTCACATGATGGGGATTTGTGGTTTGAAAAATCCATCTGTCAAAGTTAAAGGGATACTGGGATACCCGACAATGTCAATCTTAGATGAACAAAAGTGATGTTTTAAACAGGTCTTAACCATGGGATGGAGGCATGTACAGTTGTTGAGTATGAAATTTATTTGTTGCTGATATTTCAAAAAATACCCTCTGGTTATTTAACACAGCCATGGAAGCCATGGCCCATTTATAGATGATTTTCCCAGCTAGAAACCTCCATTTATGAGGGATTTTCCATGGCTATGTAACAAATAACCAGATGGTATCCCCACTCAAAATCACAAATTTTCAAAATATATCCCATGATGTTGTTATATATCCCATGATATCCCCAGTTCAAACCACCCCAGTTCAGCCGAGACCAGCCAGGAGGAGTTGAGACGCCGGAGCTTTACTGTGGAGGTGATGAGATGGCTGGGTTGGCTGGGTCAAGTATGAACAAAGTGTGGATGAATACATTAATCCATGGTTAATAATGGTTAATACTTTGGTTAATAATTGTTAATTATGGTAGATATATCTGGTTTAAAAATTAAGTACCCATATTATATCACTATTATATCTGGGATATGATATTAATATTGGCTGAGTATATCTGATGATGTATCTGGTTGGTGGTTTGGAACATGAATTTTATCATCCCAACTGACGGAGTCATATTGTTCAAAGGGGTTGTTTTACCACCAACCAGTTATGGTAGATATATCTGGGCAAATTTCATCACGACCTCACGTCGTTCTCCCGAAACCTGGAATCCATGGGTTTTCATGGGGGAATCATCCGAACATGGCCGAACATTTCAGGTGAATTATACGGTGAATTATTATAGTTTGCCCAGACATATCTATGGTTAGTGAACTCGAATAACTAGGGTTTATGATGGTTTATGGATGTTTATGGTATATAATATATATATGCGTATCTATATAACGAACCAATTTTACGGGGGTTTATAAACCAACTTCTAAGTTTGGGTGTATGCCCACCTTGTATAAACCATCCTGAAAGTGGAGGTATGACTATCAGAAACATGGGCCCAAACCCTCATCGGCACATCAACAAGGGGTTTCAAACCTCCAAATAGCAATATGTTGTTTTGATATATATATATATCTATATCCATACAAGGTGGTGCTCCAAAACTCGGAGCATTCTTGGTTTTATGGTGATTACTATAGTTCGATGGCTAATTTGATCCGCCACTTCACCATCAACTGGTCGTTTCGCCAGCATCCACAGAATTTATCCCAGTTGTTATTCCCAGTATTGTTGGTTAATGTTGGCTTTATCACGTGGATTATCCCATATATGAAAATTGATGAATTTATGTGGGTTATATCCTGATGATGACAATGGGTTGATTTTAATTATCCCCAAAAAATGGGTTGTATCCCATATCAGTATTGTTGGTGGTTGGTGCCATCAAACCATTAAAGGCACCAACCACCTGCTATCACCTTTTTTTGTTCGAAACGCCACAGGAACTGGCCGCGCTGGCACAGCTGGCCGGCTCCGGCTTGCAGGTCGGGTGAATTCGGAGCCGAAATATCTGGATTTGATGGGAATATTCATAGGTAAAGTGACTGTAAAGTGAGAATAGAATGGGAATTAGGGATATACATATATATATATATATTTATATTATATGATATACAACACAACTAACTGATATTTGCATTTAGTATCAAAACATGGTGGATTGATCCACCAGTAGGTTGTCAACCATCAAACTTGGCACCTGGGGATTTTGGCGCCAAGCGTGAAATGTGGGCATTTGCCTGCCAAATTGATCAGAGTCTGTGAAAAAATGTGAAATTTCCATGGCTACCCTCTGGTTATGTCAAAATAGCTATTGAAAATCACCATAGAAATAGTGGATTTTCCCATTAAAAATGGTGATTTTCCATATCTATGTTAAATTACCAGAGGGTAGGTTGAATGTTGTGTACTGTCAAGTGGCAATAGGATCTCTCCAAATTATAGGGAGCGAACCCCCCTCAAAAAATATGCACAGTTCGAGGTGGGAATTTGCAAAAAGAATTGACACGGTATACCTTGGTTAGTACACAGGGCAGATTTTTCTATCCTGATTTGAGTAAATGTTTGGTAGGTTAACATGACCTTTAACGTTCATTACATGTGTGTAAATTCCATGGTACCCAATACCCAAGTTCTGGTTCTTGTAGCTGCTTGATTTCATCACCCACTTGTTGTCGAACTATGCCGCGGCATGATGTTTGTTGCTGGTCAAGCCCACCAGTTTTTTCTATAAATAACTGGTTGCTGGTTTGGAACCATGGAATTTTATGTGGGGACCGTGGGGACCGTGGGGATCACCAATGGTTAATTCCATAGGTATGGTTGACTATGCTGCTTGGTGGTGACTGGAACCATGGAATTTTATGACTTTCCATTCAGTTGGGAATGTCATCATCCTAACTGACGAAGTCAATTTTTTTCAGAGGGGTAGGTATACCACCAACCAGTATAGTCTGGACAAATTACAACACGCTCACTGCGAAGTCACTCTAAATGCTCAAGGCAGTCAAAGCACAAGTGACTGACCAACACGGCATCGCTGTGCATCTGTGGGAGACCCAGTTGAAGGCAGCGAAGCCTGCACGGCAAAAAGTGCAGTGGGTGAAACACGGGGTGTATAAGAAATGATATATATATATACATAAATGAATTATATCAATTGAAATATCATTTGATATAAACTTTCAATGATATATATATACACATAAATAATCATCAACTAACCATCAATCTAAATCAATTATCAAGAACCAATTTCCATATATTTGGTGACTACTAGCGCCCTACAATGCCCAATCAACAAGGGTATGTTCATGTTTCTGGATGAATAATGACCTCAATGTGACACCACTGGAATGATGGGAATCCAGCCAGATAGGTTCTGCGGTTCTGATATTTCTTTGACCAAACATAACTATGGCTATGGGTAACAAAACAACGAACATAACTAGGGGGTATATGGTGATGAAATGACTATGTTTTTGACTTTATACCCTAACATTACTTAAACCTGGTTGGTGGTTTGGAACAAGAAATTTATTTTTCCATATGTTGGGAATGTCATCATCCCAACTGACTCCATCATTTTTCAGAGGGGTAGGGCTTAACCACCAACCAGAAACTGTCCATTTGAATCCCATATGACAAACTGACGACATCATCCGTTGGATCAGAGAAAAGCCATCGATTCAAATCACAGGTCGGTGCCGTTGGGTTCGTCCTGGGTTCCGATTTCGGTTCCCTGCGCGTGAGATCTGGGATGTAGATCTCCAGGTCCAGAAAATGATAAATGCCATCTTTGTCAGTTACCCTCTGGTTATTTGTTACATAGCCATGGAAATTCCTCATAAATGGAGGTTTTAATGGAAAAATCATCTATAATACCATCTGGTTATGACTAACATAGCCATGGTATAGATGGCACATAGAAATAGATGGTTTACCGTTCTTAAAAATGGGTGGATTTTCCATGGCAAACTGTTAAATAACCAGATGGTAAATGTGCACAAAATTGGTTTACAGTACTGGGGATGACATCAATCATTAAACTTACATTTGCAGAGAAATTCAATATGCTTTTGATTTACCCTCTGGCAATTTGTTATATACATAGCTATTGAAAATGGCCATAGAAATAGTTGATTTACCCATTATGTTAATGGTGATGTTCCATAGCAAACTCTTAATTTACCAGAGGGTAACCATTAAATCCCATTAAATCCCATTAAATCCCATTAAATTCCATTAAATCCCATTAAATCCCATTAAATCCCATTAAATCCCATTAAATCCCATTAAATCCCATTAAATCCCATTGAAACCCCATTAAAATACCATCAAAGTCCAATCAAATATATAATATACAGCTTTGGAGATGGAATGGTCAAATCCCCGATTCCTTTTGCGCATTTTGGTGTTGGGAACCACATTGAGGACATCCGCGCTGAGCGCTGCGCGAAAATTGGGGCAAGCGGAAAAGGTGCCTGGCTGAAATTGCCAAAGGCTGGAGGTATATTTATACCCGCATCTACCCTCTGGTAAACAAACATAGCTATTGACACTGGCCATTTATAGTTGATTTACCTATTAAAGATGGTGATTTTACATAGCTATGTTAGTTTACCAGAGGGTAACTGTAGAACAATCCATGGATTGGTTTTGTTGGGAAAATCTTAACCGGAAACCATCGATTTTCCCATGAAATTTCTAGGGGTTTCCGGTTTCATATTTCCCTTAAACCAATCCAGTGAATAGATCCACCATAAATCCAATTCTTAGCCTAGTTATGTTTACCAACTTGTCTAAGTACTTGGGAACGGCGCTGAGAGGCGCCTGGTACTATTAAGGCTCTTTGCTTTCATTTCCCCCTGTAAACGTGCATCGATCTTCAATTCCAAAAACTACTTTCCTCCGTAGAAAATCACGTCTGATTGTGAAACAGTTTACTGATGGCGACCAGCTTCTGCAAATTCGTGCGGCATAGATAAATACCGTAGCATTACTTCTGATGGCAAGTGTCGAAGCAAAGATCAATTGCGTAGCATCCCTTCAGATGGCAAGTGTCGAAGCAAAAATCAATAGTGTAGCATCACTTGTAATGGCAAGTGTCGAAGCAAAGATCAATGAGGTAGCATTTGGTAGCATCACTTCTGGTGGCAAGTGTCGAAGAACAGATCAATAGTGTTGCATCACTTCTGAGGCAAGTGTCAAAGCAAAATCAATAGTGTTGCAACAATTGTGATGGCAGTGTCGAAGCAAAAATCAATAGCATAGAATCACTTCTGGTGCAAGTGGACAAGCAAAGATCAATGCGGTATAGCATCACTTCTGATGGCACGTGTCGAAGCTAAGATCAATTGCGCAGCATCGCTTCTGAGGGCGAGTGTAGACAGAAGCAATCATCAATGGCGTAGCATTCCGTTGATGGCAAGTGTGGACGCAAAGATCAATAGCGTAGCGTCACTTCTGATGGCAAGTGTAGAAGCAAAGACCAATAGCACAGCATCACTTCTAAACTTAGCAGACATTGAATGTTCGTAGCCAGTGGCCACCCCCACCCCCCCACCCCAAAGGAAAGATCGCGGAATGTATCACAGATGTATCAAAATCACATATCACAGGAAGAACCCGAACAACATCCCACATCGAACATCCACATGTCAGCGAGGCAACCATGGATGGTCAGTTACTAAGTAGATCCTCAGGGATCCAACGGAGCTTTCCTAAGTAGGGGTAGCCCCAGTCATCATCTGGTTGGTGGTGACTGGAACCATGGAATTCTATGACTTTCCCATCATCTGGGGAATTTCATCATCCCAACTGACGAACTCACTCCATCATGTTTCAGAGGGGTAGGTTGAAACCACCAACCAGATTTGAATAGGAATTTCCAATATATACCATCCATTTTTGGGGTACCCCCCATCTTGGGAAGCCTCCATGTGTAGTTTTTTTTTTCGGATGATCGGATCATGATTTTGGTGCCCCGAAGGGCGATGTTTTTTCACTGTGGACGACCGCTTCTTCCGATCGGTTTTCCATCCACTTTCCGGGCCAAGTGTGACCCATGTGCGATTTGATCACCAAGGGATGGGGGTTCAAGATGGGGAAGGACTTTTGAGTATCCAGGTTGGCAACAGCTTAGCTGCGAATAGGACGAATAGGACGTACAAAAGTACCATGGGTTTCCACATGTTTCAAGCCACTAATGGGATAAGCCCAGTACTTTTTGAAGCCTTCAAATTCTACATGGAACCCGAATGGAACATATGGAACCCCTCAAAAGCGCTCGGAATTTCACCAGCAAAAAGTCGGAAAAAAATGGCTGCAGAACAAGGGGTTAGTATGTTGATGTGTCATTGTCTCCAGTTGGTGGTATATACCCTCGGGTAATTTAACATAGCTATTGAAAATGGCCATTTATAGTGGATTTTCCCATTAAAAATGGTGATTTTCCATTGCTATGTTAGTTTACCAGAGGGTACACAAGTTGAGGCTAACTACTTGTTGCATCACCATGTTCTGATAGTAATTTATCACCATTGAACAACTGTGATGGGGATGCAATCCCCATCAACTATGTGTTTGTAATGCATTGCCATTTGGAACTAGTGAGGTCAACTGCTGTTGACAATCTTCATGTGTTCAATGATCGTGGCCTGATCTTCGCCGGCAACAATCACATAAGATAACACAACTGGTTGGTGGTTTGGAACATTGTTTATTTTCCAAAGTAATTATATGGGATAATCCTTCCCATTTACTTTCATATTTTTCAAGATGGTTAAAACCACCAACCACCAACCAGTTTAATGGTGATTAACTGTGATTAATATGATCATATATATCCTCCTGCCAATTTCCACTACTAAATGCTATGACCTAGGTCCGGGAAAGTGAACCAAAAATTTAGTGTGAAATTTCTAGAAACCATTTAGTAGAGAATCATGATTTTTCAAAAAAAAATCAAGTAAACATCTCTAGACCCATGATCCACATTTAGTAGAGAGGTAA
>Ga0126342_10020213_pt1 | contig 11218 bp, 15 predicted proteins | sample Cyp1metagenome_FD_92528 | JGI IMG/M metagenome (GOLD analysis project Ga0126342, IMG submission 92528) | Coral microbial communities from Lord Howe Island, Old Settlement Bay, Australia - Cyphastrea 1 metagenome | ecosystem: Host-associated > Invertebrates > Cnidaria > Coral ...
AAAGTGGATCCCACCCTACCCTACCCTTCGAACTGAAAAGCAATGGCCGTTCCACATCAACATGTGTCACTTTACACTCAGAGTTTAACAAAGAGCAATGAACATTCGTTCAAGCTGTTCATAAAAAATGTTCCAAACCACCAACCAGATAATGTGAATGGCCATGAAAATTCGGCGTGTCAGGATTGCAGAACGGAATTATACCAACGAAGAGCTTTCTTCTTTTCGCAAAATCAGAGTCTGGTCAGTGACTTTGAGTGCACCTTCGAAGTTACCAGCAAGTGACCAGCAAGTGACCAGCAAGTGACACTTAGCTGACAGTGACTTAAAAGTGACACAGCTGTGGTGTTTCTGTTTCTGTCTGTTTCTGGGTGCTGCAACTGCCAATGGCAAATCCGAGGAGATGAATGGCTTCAAGCCCCGAAGCTCAGCCGTGACATAAGCAGAACCGCGGCAAGAGGGGAAAGTCATGGCCTGCGACGGGTTTGAAAAAAACATCTGTTTTAAAAAAAAAAAAACGTCTTGATGTTCATGATTTATTATGATCTTCATGGCACATCATGGTACGTCGTATCCGATAACTCGTGCAGCAATTGCAGCATACAGCTTGCACAAATTACAAATTACAAAAAAATCTAACGCTGTTCAGAATGTGTTCAGAATCCAAAATATCCAAGACATCATTTGCATCCTTTCACCACCCTTGACGAGATCATCAATGTCTTCCTTTCAGGTTGCACCGGTTGCACCCATCCTTGCCTGACCCGGGCTGGGCCCACGGTAGGTGAGTGTCACACAAGCTTCATCCCATGCATCCGCAGATGGGCCTGGAAACATTGAGATGGGCTATGGCTATATGGTTATGGCTTAATTCAACTCATTTACATGAATTTACCATAATTTACCTAGGTTATCATATGTTTATCTAAAGTTTATCATATGGTTATCATATGTTTATCATATGTTTATCTAAAGTTTATCATATGTTTATCTAAAGTTTATCTGTATACTTGGTGACTTCGTGGAAACCATTGTGGAGAGATACAGCGCCTGTGAGATCGCCTTCAGCTCCAAGGAAGACGCCCAGACCTCGGTCGTCGCGGCGCCACGCTATACGCGGCGGATGCGGCGATGTTTCTGCGACCCGGGCCATGCTGAAACTCCTCCATGCCCGGTGACGTCATGAAGGGTTGCATCACATGAACCTGAGGCAAAAAAATATGCAAAAAGTATGCAAAATTAATCTGCAAATCTTCAAAAATCTGAAATCTGTAGACTGAGAGGTGAAATATGGTGAAATCCAATCTTAGACACCGCTCATCTCAGTGCAATCCGTGCGCGGCCGACATCTTTTGCACATCCCGAGATTTTCTCGGCGGAGCTGTCACACCAGGAAGGACGCTAAGACCTCAGTGCAACTTGAACCAACTTCTGACGGTGAAATGTCGTTGGGGTGACATAGATAGTGCCATTTTAATGACACAGAATTACTAAAGATATTCAGATATTCTATACAGATCTAGCCTAATTGTATGAAAGCGTTAGCGAATCATTAGCCCATCATTTAGAGATACAGATCGGAGCTCCCTGAGCTGCCTGCATCCCTCGGCGTCACCTCGAAGCCAAACTGTTTGCCGCAAAGTCTCCACAGAAGATTTTGAAGAACAAAAAAGAATATAAAACATTATAAAACTGGAAAACTGGAAAAATCTATAGATTTCTATAGAAATCTAGAAAGAAATCTCAGATTCAGATTTCTTTTGGATCTTTTGGGTAAAGGTTGGCGGGTTTTTTTCCAAAGTTCACTCTGAGTTTCCGTTCGGTGCCATCCCATTGGCCGATCTCAGAGCACAGAGAGGGCGGCTACGGCGGCTACGGCATGTGCCCATGCTGCGGCTGACTGCACCAGCGTCTCCTCGTTAAATCGTTGCATCTGTCGAGAGACCTTGGACCAGTCGGTGTTAGATACCAAAGCGAACAGGTCCGCCACACTGCTGAAACGCAACAGGTGTGGAAACTTGGCAAAATCCGTGCGAGAGCTCCAGGGACCAGCAGCATAGAACCACTTGGCAGGATCCATCGCTGGCACGAAGGGTGGCAAGGTCATGTTTTGCTTGTCGGGAGTATATGGATCACTGTGATGGAACTCAGCATTGCTATGCAAGCCACGGAAAACGAAGAAAGGAAGCAGCTCTTCGCTGGGAAGAAGCAAAGGCATACACATCGTGTAGATCTCATAAAAGATCGCTAGCGCGACATCATAAGGATACAGCACCGTCGCCTTGAAAGAAACCAAAACTTCATAAGGAGCACCGCCCAATTCATCCAAACCAATGAACTTCACCACGGAGCTTGGGTTATTCGGGTCCTTCGGATCATTCGCAAGGTTTTGCATGAAACGATTCAATAAGCAAACGGAGTCGATGCAAATATTTGGTCCTTTCACAACCAAGATCTCGTCTCGAGAGTCTTGGACTCTTCCGTAACCAGCAGAGACCTGTGTGTAGAGGCCATGGAGTCGAATGATCGGCAAGGCCAAGCCTGTCTGGTACTCAATCATGGATGACAGGAACGGATTGTAACAAGCGAAGAAATGCTGTGGAGCTGTGACCATACTGCGGAACTGCTGAAACCATTGATTTCGGGTGTTTCCATCCACAGCCAATAGCAATGGCTCACCCAAATAGCCCAAGAGTGGCTTTTCAAAAGGCAAGAGCAACAAACACAGCACCGCAGGAGACGTACAAACTCCGATGTCCATGGCTCTGCTCATGGCATGCTGCCGGAAGCGTCGTTGAAATTCCGCGGCGAACTCCGTGAAGTCCACGATGTCCAGACCCGTCCAGCGCGGTCGCAAGTGCCTCCGAGCCAAGTCACTGAGGCCCACGGCCTCGAAACCGATGCCATCGAGGCCCAACGCAGGAAGCACGGCACCTGCGGCACCATCGGCACCTGCATCGGCACAGCCTAAGAAACCACAATGGGTCTCATCTGCCACTTCCATGACAGCAGCGATGCTGAATCCCAATAAGCTTGAAGCAAAACGACTTAGCATTTCAGCAGGTTCACGTGCCAAGGCAGCATGGGTCCCAGTGATGTAACAAATCAAGGGCTGATCCTCTGGAGGCTTCGGCCAAATGGTTTGCGGCAGCCGCCACTGAACGGGTTTCTGTTCGGCCAGGATCGGTGCCAGGAGCTCCTCGGAAACATCACCTGGGCGCAGAGTAGCAATGAGCTGCGCCAACGTCAAAGGCCAATTGGAGGAATCGAAGAAATCCAGGCAGTTGTTCTTGTTGATGATCAAAAGCCTCGCCAGCTTAGTTGACAATCCAAAAACCTCTGCCATGCCATCTCTGCCATCGGCAAGCGATCCATTGCCACTGGCAGCATGATTGATTGCATTTCCTCGCAAGTAAATGTGATGGACAAACAGCGCAGACAACATGCCATAGAGACACACCATGCCTTCTGGTGCCTCCCGGTCGCAATCGTGAAAAAACGCATTGGATTTGGATCTGTGAAACTCCAAGAATGTCAAGATATTATGGGCTATGAGGCGGTCAGCTTTATTGAAGACATCCTCGCTGTGAGGAAATCCCTGCGCCGCATTCTCTCGGAAGGTTTCTCGGAAGTCGTTCCAATCCTCGCTGTAGGAACAATCCAAGATGCCTGGGGAGCCATCGGCGATTTTCTTCGCGAACGCCACGGCCACGGCCGCCACGGCCGCCACAGCGTTAAGCCCACGGCCAAGAAAGGAAATCCTTCCCATTCCATGGCAAGGGGCACAGAACCGGATTTTTCGGCTTTCTCTTTGACATTCTTTGACTCAGTGGAGGGTTAGAGATGGTTAGAGGAATTGAACCTTGCCATACCTTGCCATACCTTGCCTTGTTTGCCTTGTTTCTGCCAGAGTGTTTGCTTCTCGAAACGCTGACCTGGTGACCTGGCTGTCTCGGATGCTGCGTTTCGCGGATCAAAATGGATCAAACTCACCGGCTGTCTCGGAGAAATGTATTGAAATGTGTCTCGGTGAAATTTTACAGGAAACCATAGATTTTCCCATTAAATATGGGGCTTTCCTGTAAATTTTCCCTTAATCCAATCCATTGATTAAAGTTCAGGTTTCTCCATGACTGAAGGTTTCATAAGTTTCATATATTTCCATTCAGATTTGGGCGTTGAAAAACGATGGCTCTTGTTGGTGCTGCGCAATGCACGGAGTCACCACGGGATGTTTTTGTTGGCTATCGAAGCATCAGTGAATGATGTCTGGACAATCTATGGTATTTTACTACAATCAACAGTTAAACTTAACATATAATATGTCAATTCTATAAACAAATAATATCAATTAATTATATGAGTTATGACTTCCTTTCTGTGTCTTTGGATTTCTAGAATGTTTTTGTCATATCATTTCGCACATCTATGCCTTGCCACTCGCCCCAGGAAAACCATGGAAAACCCCAGGATTTCATGAGCAACTTGCCGCGGAACTTGCGCCCGCCGCGCCTGAAATGCAGAAGTAGGGAGCGCCTGGCCGAAGCTCACGAGCATCTCACCAGCATCTCACCAGCATCTCACGAGCATTTCGCCATGGCATGCTGTATATGCTGTGATAAAACCACGCCTCCAAGCGATCTGACTTGGGTCCCCGGATCAACTTTGTCTGCACAGTGTCCACTCGTTGCAGCAAATCATCCTCAACTCGTGACACTGACATAGTATGACATAGTATGACTAGGCAAGGAAAATGTCAGCCACAGCTATTCACAGCTACTCACAGCTACTCAAACCTCAAGGCTCTCAAAGGGCACACAGCTCACGTTGACGAGATAGTTCTGAGGCTGTCACAATCTCGCTGCTTGGATTGCCAAGGTTCGGATCTACCATCCTTAATGTCATCAATGCTGAAGTGAAACAACTCTGCATTGTGCAGAAATATCAGAAATCTCCAGGGAAAATAGACACAACTTGCAACACCGTCGTCATGCCATGATTCGAAGGTTTGCCCTGCAGGATTCGTACCTTCCGTGACAAAGGGCTTTGGCCAGAAAAACACTGACGAAAAACAACACTCTGAACCTCTTCAAAGCTTCTTGCGGCAGCGCACTGAGCTGGCTGGCAGAGCTGCAGGAAGTGGCACGACCACATTTTGAAGATCCTTAGGAAAGGCTACACCAAAATGATCTAAAATGATATGTATATATCTATATATATTATATATATACTTATATATTAATGATCTAAAATGATCAGCATCATACTGTCTCTACTCAATAAACTGGTGACTCAAAGTAGTCATGCATCCTCTGCAATTCGCTGCCTTGATTGAAGGACCAACGTCCGTCATGCGTGGAGCTGTATGCATTTGCGTCTAAGGCCGCGACACCTGTGAGCAATCTGTCCTGTTACACGAGTCACAAAACTCAGAGTTTTTAACAGCATCCAACAGCCCAGCGCAACCAGCCCAAGAGCTTCGCAACAGTCCTCGAGCTTGTTAAGCTTTTCATCCAACCTGGAAAAACCCCCATGAAGGTTTTGCTGAAGGTCTGAAGATGTCTGAAGTACTTGGCTAGAGGCAATTTCAACAGAGTTCAGCCAAGCAGCTCAGCTCCCAAGCGTTTCATCTGTGGGTCACGTTGGACCTCGAAACGTTCATTGTCTTCATCGTCAAGAGTTCGCACCTTGGTAGTGCGCCACGGGTCGTGACAAGGGAAACTTCAACTTCGGGACCAGCATGGCCGAGCGGCTCTTGGCAGCTCTTCCGGTGCTTCCTGCAGGATCAAAATAGATCAAATATATGTTAATTATAGTTAATTCATGTGAGCAATTCCTTGTTGCGAGACAACTATGCACAAAAATCGGTGTTGAACAACCAAGAAATCTGATGGACATGTGAAGCCAACCCGCCTCCGCAACGGGCAACACCGGAGCCTTTTCGGAGCCGCTTGACGAAATAGATCAAGGATGATCAAGGTATCACTTGGTATCACATTGAAAAATATTGAAAATACTGATTCCATCTCGCAATACTTGAAAAGTATTGAAAAGTTACATCAGCTTTCAGCTTTCACCGCAGCTTACACAACACCCCGGTGCTGAAATGCCTCCGCCGCCTTTTCGTGGTAGTGCACCGGATGTGGAAGCATCTTTAGCTTCTGCACGGTTCCAGCAATGAACTCGTGAGCTTTTCGATCCTGGAACGATCACTCGACTTGCCACGAGCGATGCACAGGAGCTTTTTGGGACAGCAAATCCTGGGGAGGAAAAATCCGAAGCTTGATGCCGTGTTGCACAGAAAGACGCAAGGCAGTTGTTTTTGTTTTGATGTTGCCACTGCACATTTTGATACTCTGCTATCAGGAGTTTCTATGATACTGAATGATACTTAGATATCTGAGAATCCTCCTGACCCCAGAAAAGAAGAAAAAAAAACGCTAAGCCTAGATGGCTGCAGCAGCTTTAGCACATCCCGATCAAAGTGTCTCGGGGCCTCAAAGAACGATGACCAGGGGCGATGCCAATCGATAAAATGATGCACATGGGCCACATGGGCCACATGGGCCACATGGGCCACATGGGCATGCCTGGCCACGGATTGAGTGGGCCAACTGATGTGTAACGAGTTGAATCATCATAAGTTAACATATTTCATTAGATCATGAGAAAATCATGATGTTAATTATTGAAACATTGGACAGTTCGACCAATACAACACTTGTCCCACCGCATTGTGGAGAGAGCCCCGACCATCAAGCTCTGAGCAATGCTACATTCTTTGACCGAGGAATGTTATGTCACCTTTGAATGAAGTAGCATGGAGGTATTCTTTCTGAAGGTATGCATTCGGTGGTTCTTTCTTTAATTCACTTTCTTTCGGTTTGAAGTCTTGTTTCCAACAAAGGCGTATGGTAATCTCCTTCATGTAATCTTGAAGTTGCTGTTGAAACATTGCTTGATGTCACGCCGGAGCAACTTGAGCCAACAGTGGTCATCTCGGAATGCCAAACGAGCAACTCGAACTCTTCAAATCACACGATCGCTGCTAGTGGGCGGTGCAGAAATCTGGGCCACCAGGCACCCTTCTTGTCACTGCCAATAATGTACGGCCTTGGCATAACCCAAACCGACCCAAATCTACCGCTAATCCAATATATCCAATGGTCCAAAATGCTTGAAAAAGCAAATCGACTTTCAAAAATTACGTACCGAAGTAATCTGGAGTGTGACACTGTGAATATCAGACGTTGATCTTCCAGGCTCTTCCCAGTGCCCAGCTCAGAGTCTGCCGCTTAGGTCTCGACATCTGAGTGAGGAAGTTGGATGGAGAACCCAGATTTTTGTTGATGAAGGTGTTCGACCACCTGAAAATATGAGAAATGCGAACCTCACTTTGAAGCATCTGACCAGAAAAAAAGCGAAGCTCAAAACCCAGCAAACATACCTCCAGTTTTAGTCCAATTGAAAATCTCAAGAGGCGCAAAAAAAATCTACCCTGGAGCCACTGGAGCCTTTGCATTGCCAAGTTGAAACCATCGAATACTCCGCATCCGAAGAGATGCCAATAGCCACGCCGCTATCGTCTCTGAAACATCTGAGCTCCAGCACCAGGCATTCGTTGGCCGAGGACCACTTTGAAGGAATACATCGCTAGGCGCGGCAGAACCACGATCCACCTGATCGAAGATCGATGAAGATCAATGAAGATCGATGCCGAAATCCAAAGCAGATGAACATTGTGACATAATGTGACACAGTGGATTTGATTAAGAAGTTATTAAGAAGTTATAGATAGTTATAGAGTCAAGAATTCGCTGGTGACGAATATCAAGCAGTTGACACCTGTCTTTTTGGCGTCGAAAAACGGCGAAAAAAATTGGGCAAAACCTCTCTGTGCCTCTTTAAAGAGCTCTTGGACCTCCACGTTCCCCAGAGTTGGCCGAGATGCACTGGCGGGGCAAGTGACAGAGCCTGGCACTTGGCACTTGGCGAATCGGATCGGCAAAATCTATAGCCATAAAATAGCCATAAAATAGCTGGGACTTATGGATCATCCCCATAAAAATGCTATTGAATTGCTATTTATAGGTATTGATCCATAGAAAAATTATTGCTTCGCAAGTACTTTTAATGCCTCCCCCCCTCCCTCCATGCAAGAGCATGCAAAAAAAACATGTCTGGCTCCAAGAATGTTCCAGCAGCATTCAGCATATGCACACGACAACTTTCTTCCGCCTGAGACTGTTTTGGTGCTCGGATCTACAGACTCCTCAATCAGCACAGCTCGGTATTCGACAACGAGCTGCCGACTGCCGACACATTGAAAGTGCGAAAAGGCCGACATTGAAACAAATGCAAAACTGACACTGACACACAAAAAAACAACTTCATTCAAGAGTAATTACCAGATGCAATCAACATTCATGTATTGTGTTTACATGTGTTTACTATGTATTGGTTTCGTATAACAAATCAGACACTTCAGGATGCCGTTGTGTCCTTATGGCTGGAAGAGTCGAACAGAAGACAAAGGCTTGGTGCCTGGGAAACGACTCGAAACTCACCAGCTCGACCAGCTCGACCAGCTCGACCGTGTCCCCGTGTCCCCAGTTTCTGCCGCAAATCTTGCGACAAGACTCAGCTCATCTCAGCTCCATGCAATCGTCTCCAATCCACTTTCCTCAGCTGAGTATTAGCTGTGTATACAGTGTGATGATCGTGATGCTTCGTAGCTGACATAGCTGACATAGCTCACATAGCTCTCTCTCTCTCTCTCTCTCCCAGCGATTGCAGTGCCAAGCAAACGGACATGAAAATCATGAAACCCAGATGATCCACAGCGCGAATCACTGAGAGCCTTACAAGGCGGCGCTCCTGGAGCACGGCACATGATGCAACTTGATGCAACATGATGCAACATGATACGAGCTGATATGATGTACGATGTGATACGACATATGTGCAAAACAAAAAGGATCTAGATTTTGTTCAGAGTCAGTAGATGTCAGTAGAGTAATTTGGAAAACGAGGCAAAGCATACAAAAAGGCGACAAAATGGGCGTTGCGCATTGCCGAAAAGCCTTCGATGTCTCCCTCCATGGAAAATTGCCCAAAAGTTGACGGTGAGGATTGGCGACACAGAATCGATGTATTGAATGATAGCCCCTCCACAGATCAGAAAGAAAAATGATCTATGTCAATCTATATGCGGGGCCCCCATGTAACCTTATAAGCAGATCTCATGTTGGAATCTTTGGACAAAGTTAAAGTTAGATAAAGATAGAGTTAGATAAGTACAGGACCACGAATTTCTCCTTCAGTTGCCCGAACAACTTCTTCTGCTCCGCTCGCAATTCATCCGACTCATCCTGTACCTTCTCCGCCTTCTCCTCTTTCGTTTCTTTCTCAGCTGCTTCAGCTGCTTCAGCTGCTTCAGCTGCTTCAGCTGCGTCCTGCTTGGCCTGCTCGGCCTGCTCGGCGGCCTCGGCCTGCTCGGCCTGCTGCGCCTGTTGGACTTGTTGGACTTTGGTCATTGAAACCACCTGTTTCTCTGTGAAGCTGAAGTGTTGGCATGCCAGCGTCTGGACCTCGGAAATCATGACATTCCCAGGACCGGACCCGGGAGGACGTTGACTCAAGAGTTCCGAGGGCCGGACACATGCGGCTCTGCAGGCAGCCACATCCTTCAAGTCTCCTGGTGAATCCGGTGAATCCGGACATTGACAATTTTTGGATTTTGTGAAGTATTGAACTATGGTTTATAACTCCAATAACTATGGTTTATGGTACGCAAATAACTATACTTAATGGGGGTTATAAACCAACAAGCATCACTGGGGGGCCCCACATTGTAAGTATTGAATTAAAATTGAATTAAAATAATCTAAGTATAGTAAACTTATATAGAAGTAAACTTATGAATCATACTGAATGATGATTTTAAACTGAAATGGGAAGCACACAGACGGCAAATCTGCTGGCCATGGCCATACACGGTCGACTTTCTTAAGCGCCCAAAATCTCAGGCCCCCTACTCAAGAGGGACAGTTCGACTCCCTGAAACCTGTCGAGGTTTCACCAAGGAAGTTGGAGCGGTGGACAAGGGAAGGGAGCATGGTGATTGATGGTGATTGATGGTGATTGAACATGGTTAGTAGTGTTAGTAGATGTTAAAGTAGCTCTAGTCTTCTTCGCTGAGATCGAAAAAGTCTGAAGACTGAGAGGTGAAGTATGTGAAGTCAGGGTGCTTGCAGTTTTTTGTGTACTTCTTGTGGGCTGGCCTTACATCTTGTTCTTCACAGGTTGCAGATGCACCGAGGAAGGTGCTCCACAATGCAAGGGCCCGAAGCCAAATCACCATGGCTGGAGAGCGTCAGATTTTCTGCTGTGTGGAATACAGGCTTTCGATTTCCGAGTTGTTGAAAGGACCAACAGGCTTCAAAGTCACAAGCATTGTCATACGCATTGACCTCAATTGAAAGAGTGAAAGATTGTCGCAACTAGACGCAATTAGAGCGGAAACTGAGTTGATGTTGTGCATAGGGACAAGATGATACAAGATAGACAAATTATGGAGAAATGCTTGAGACGCTGACAGTCGGAATGTGCCTCACGTGGAAAAAAAAACGTTTACCTGGTGAGCTTGCACCAAGCTCTGTCGGCTTGGTATCACAGTGGAAATATAAACAATGACACAGGCATAGAGTTTCATAGAGTTTCATTGGAGTTTCATAGAGTATATATGATGGAGCCTCGAAAAGACGACTTTTTTCTGAGCGCCGATTTGTTTGGTTCGCTCAACAGTTCGCAGAATTTGCTGGTCGCGCCGCAGTTCTTCGCGCAAGCGGGGCGGCGCCGGGTGAAACCCAAACAGCAACCCTCGTTACCACTTGGTTCTAATGGTCTCGGTCTCACGATGGTCGCCGGCTCAAGTTGGGGCGAATCCTTCGCCAGAATGACAGGAATAAGATATTTAAAATACAATAAATTTTAATAATACAGTAATACGACATCATTATAATAATATATAGTAAGATAGTTATAATAATACAGTAATACGACATCATCATAATAATATATAGTAAGATAGTTATAATAATACAGTAATACGACATCATCATAATAATATATAGTAAGATAGTTGTAATAATACAGTAATACGACATCATCATAATAATATATAGTAAGATAGTTGTAATAATACAGTAATACGACA
>Ga0126342_10020214_pt1 | contig 11217 bp, 10 predicted proteins | sample Cyp1metagenome_FD_92528 | JGI IMG/M metagenome (GOLD analysis project Ga0126342, IMG submission 92528) | Coral microbial communities from Lord Howe Island, Old Settlement Bay, Australia - Cyphastrea 1 metagenome | ecosystem: Host-associated > Invertebrates > Cnidaria > Coral ...
ATATTATTTTGTAATATTTTTTTTAATTCTTTATAATAAATTTTAATAATATTTAAAGAAATTATATACATATATTATTAATTAATTTAAAAAATATGGAAAATTATATATATATAAATTAATAAATTAATTTTTATAAATAAAATTATTTATTAAATTTTAAATTTTGAAATTATAATATAATTAACATTATATATTTGATGGAATATTATAAAATATATGTATTGTGAATTATGGATAATATAATATAAAATATAATTATTTTGAATGATTAAGCCGGTTGGTTAGAAAATTTTTCGGTTTGGCCGAGATTTATTTTGATAAATAATATCTTAATTAGAATATGGTGTTTTTTTATTTTTTGTTGGAATTTATGCCGGTGGTTTGTGAAATTATGTTGTGTTGATTTGATGCGATTGTTTGTATATTAATAAAAGAAATGAAAGGTATTATTTTTGTAATATTTTGAAAATAATTTATTTGTAGCCTTTCTTTGTATTTAATCTTGCCTTAACGGCGAAGGGAAGGCTATTTGGTGGCTTTGTATCTATCGGTATCTTCGATATTGCCATTTTGGTGCCGCCATTGCCATTTCGCGGATTTTTTCTAATTTTGATGATTCCTGAATATACATTTATACTCCTCTGATTTTTTTTAATATTTTTTGATGGAAGGAATTTATTTTTTATTTGTTTTTTAATTTATTGAATTATATAATATTTTTATTAATTATATATATATTTTTATTTTCCTATATGTTTAAATTATAACTATTAAATATATTGAAAGATTGGCGATCGTATTTTTTTTATCCTAAGATTTTGTTTTTTAATTATGTAATTAATTATTTTATAAATGATTTTGAATAGTTATTTTTTTTAATAATAATTATATAATTGATTTGTTAATATTATATAAGAATGTATATATATGGTCCAATATCAGGCAATATCCCCATTTCCTTCTATTTGTAAGTTATTACCAATATTTCTGAAATTCACCCTCGTATTTCCTAGATTTCTAATTACCAATTTCATATTTATTATTTTAGACGATCTACGTAAGACACATACCAATAATCTATATATATATGCTATATATTTATTTCCTATCTATTACCTTCTATATGAAATATTCCATATCGATCATATTAATTATTTATATTATATAAATTATATATATTATTATATTAAATAAAATTTATATATCTTGCCTATCATCCAAATAAAATCAATTATTCATACCATATATATTATATTATTATATTTGCCAAAAATACCATATCTATCACATCATATATGCCATAATATCATATCAGACCTTGCACATCATATCATCCGTCCATACAATACCAACCATATAAACCATATAAACCATACAAACCATACAAACCATACCTATCATACATACCAAACATACCATACATTCGAAACATACTATATTCACCACACCATACTAACCATACATACGAACAAATTAATATACATACATATATTACATATATTACATACATTACATACATTCCATACATTACATACATTCCATACATTACATACATTCCATACATTACACATATTACATACATTCTACACATTCCATACATTCCATATATACCATACATTCCATATATTCCATTCACAACATACACACCCTTCACACCATACATACCATACACACCATACATACCATACATACCATACATACGATCCACACTATACATATTTTTTATACCATATATACTTACATATTTATATACTTACATACTTACATATTTATATACAATATTTTTATATGTTACATTACATACATTCACAAACAGACGGACATCCTACCACCACTACCACCTCTACAGATCGTAAGGGGACAAATATCCCAAATCACCACCACTACAGGCCACAGGAAACGGCTAGGAATCATAAAAAATCAAGATTGAACATTTATCCCCATTGGAGGAGAGGTATATATTAATATAATAAATAAATTCGAATATTAAATTTGAATAAAAAAATATATGAATTATAATTTAAATATATTATAATTATAATTAAAAATAAAATTAATTTATTATTATTGAGAGAATTTGATTTTAATTATAAAGCACGGATAATTTTTGATCTTGGATTTTTAAAATAATGGTAGAGACGGATATTTAATTAAGGGAATTGAATTAAATTGTGATATTTTATCTATATATTTCTATATATTAAAAAATGATTTTGAAAAAAAAAAAAAATATTATTAATTTTATTTATATAAATTTGTAGAAATTCTTCGTCTTTTTTGGGAAACGATATTTTTCCTATAAATTTCTATATAAAATACGAAAATCACAAATAATAATAAAATTCTATATTTTGGGATATAATATTATGTTTATATATCTATATTTTAAATAATTTTTGGAAAATATTGAGAAATATTTCGATTATTTAAATATTTGTATAAAATATATTTATATATGTTCGATTCAAAATTAAAAAATATCAATATATATTTCTTGAAATTATATAATAATATTAAATAAATATTTATAAATATATTATTCAAAGATTTTACCAAATATATATTAAAGAAATAATATATAAAATAAAATAAATAAATATATAAAAATTAAATAAATTATCAAATTCAAGAATTTTTAAATATATATTTCAGAAAAATTATAAATATAAAATTATTTTTAAAAATAAAAATAATATATGTATACATATTATATAAAGATATTTTGTCAAGAATTGTTTTATAAATATATTTTATATGAAAATTATATCGAATTTAATTCTAGAAAAATTATTAACAAATAATAATATTAAATAAATAAATAATAAAAAATTTATTATAAAAGTTCTTATAAAATATTTATCAATCGAATTTTTATAAAGAATTTAATCAAAAAAATTGCAAAGAAAATAATAAAAATATATATATAATTTTTTATTTAGAAATTTCATACAAAAATATAATAGTATTAATAAAATAATATATAATAATAAAATATCAAAATAAACAAATAATATTATATATATATTTATATTATTTTGATTTTTATATATATATATTTTATTTTTTTTTTATATATAATAATAATAATATTTATATTATTACCTAATAAAATTATATTAATTATAAAATTACCACAAATTAAAATAATAATACATCAAAAAAACAAATTAATTAATCTTAATAATAATTTAATTTATTCCTATAATCCAACAACGCTATACGCAAAATTCGAGTGTCAATTTTTACCATAAAAATCTTATAAAAATATTTTATCAAAAAATTTTTTATAAAATTTTTATTCCATGATTTTTTAAATTTTTATCCAGAGCAGTTCCCCGAAATTATTTCCCAAAATTGTTCTCCAAAATACCTGGGTAAAGGTTATCCCAAAGCGGTTATATTTCAAACCTAATCCCGAAAGCGACTCCCCAAACCTATTCTCCACAACGATTCCCGAAAGGTGCTCCCCCAAGTTGTTATCGAAAGCTGTTCCGGCCAATTTAGACTCCAGTTAGGCCCCTTGGGGGCAGCCCGGCACAAGCTAGGCCCAATCCGGGCCAATTTTACGGATTCAAAACGACATGCTAAAAACTTAATTTTTTACCGCAATTTACCCCTTTCTTCGGCTTTGATGGGAATCCTACAAATTACCCACATACGACCAAATTACGTATGTTAAGCCCAATGCCCAAGTTACGCCATGTTAGACCCCAGTTAGGCCCAAGTTGGCCAACTGGCCCGAGTTCGGCGCAAATTACGCCCACGTTAGGCCCAAATTGGCTCCTGTTCGGCTAACTTAAAGCCAAGGACGGCCAATTTTGATCCCAATCGGTTTTAGTTGGGCCAAGTAGGCCCGCTCCTTTCCTGTCCATCCAATTCTTTTAAATTTGTATTTTTTTTCTATATAATTAGGAATAAATATTTTACCTAAAGTATCAAAATATATATACAAAATGGAATTATTTGTTTAATTACCATTATTTATTTGGGTGCGGGCGGTTCTCGTCGCGAAGCGACTCGAATATTTTTCCTTTTAACATGCAATCAGTCAAGTGGATTCAAAGGGTAAAGTCTTTGGTAAACCGATTTTCATGCTTCCATCTGATATCATTATGTTCCATGATGTTCCATGATGTTTCCATCTACAAAGGACCGGCTCAATTCATGTCCACCCGACATACATACCCCTAACACCTTCAGCTGCACCCGGGCATGCAGAATCATGGCTGGCAGCGGCGGTTGGCTGACACGGAAAGCATTGTTCGGAATATTTCTGGCAGCTAATGCTTTTGGATGTCGTTTTTTACGACGCAGAAAACACGATTAATCTTTAAAGATGTTGCAATGAACACATTTGAGAGAGTGCTTGACCCGTTTAATTTGTGGGCCCATGTGGTGCCTGTGATCCAGGATTGTTAGATGCGGGTGAGCTATAAGTGGTCCTGATCAGAATGCGAAGGTAACCCACTAAATCGGCTAAATATATCCCTCGTGCTGCCAGTTTGCAACCTCGCCGCTTGTCATAGCCACTGCAACCCCAGGATCGTTGTCAACCAAATGTTCGAGAAGCACTATACATCATATATATATATATATTGATTAATTAATCAATATCAATTTATCGAAAAATATCTTAAAGTGGCTCCCATATTAATAGAAAACATAAATCGATTTATGATCCAACATCCTATTTTTGTTGTATTGAAACAAGTTAAACTGATTTTATGAAATACGAGCCCTTATTTTTTCTGCAAGGCAAAGATAGAATCGGGACGTCATCGAAAATTCAGTAATTTGCCTTCTGCCGCAAAACCAACTGCAGAATATCTAATGTATGCAAGTTGATAGAATTGCAAATATATGAGCCTTGAAGGAAATATAAAGAATCCTGAAGTATCTCAGTCAAATTTCTGATGTTTTTCCTTTGTGAAGGCATCTTCTGAACTTCGTTTGAGAAGATTCTTTGGACGGCCTGCGCTGTTTTGAGCGCAACGTCTACCTCTGCGAATTCTGCCAAAACGGTCCTGTTGGGGACAGATGCGTCAGCGACACAGGGCGTAGCGATGGCACGCACGGTCAGCCGATCTCCATGTCATCGTTTGCTGGTTGGCCTCAGTTGTAAGCTGCTGTGCTTTTTTGTCGTGGCAACATGTGGCAACACATCAAATGAAATCACTTGGAGTCATGGACCACAAATCGCAATGCAAAACCGGTTTAAATTGAGAACAGCAGCCATGAGCATCGTTGGCTCCCTCCTGTCACAGCTGCGCTCAAAACTTGGCGCTCGGTTTTCTCGCCATGTTGGTGTTAAACGCATTTTTGCAGCTTGTACATTGATCCGCTTCCCTGACCTGATGGCCATCCTCCAAATTCGGACACCACATTTGCCGATGAGCCTCCGGTGTGGGGAAAAAAATCTGCGAAGCTCAAGGACGCATTTGTTTGTTTCATTTTCTCCAAACAGTGTTTTTGCAATTCATCAAACAGGCAACAAACCCAAGACATCGACCATTTAAGATCCATGTTGAAATGTGTTGAAATCTGTTGAATATCAGCATTGCGGATTGAGATGGATCGATAATCACTGTGCCTCTGCCCTGGAGCAGGCCACTAAAGCCCCGCAACTTGTGCAAATCACTGAGCTGCCATCCTGACCACTGCACTTCGGCCATATCCGGCTAACCCTGTGATGCATTATGATGCAGGAATCTATAATTTATTGGCATCTGAAAGAGTAAAGAGTTGATGATTCTAATGGGTTTGGTTTGAAGTTCCAGTTGGAGACCACTCTACCAAAGTTAATTCTCTGGTGAATGCAACACAAATCATGTTGCATTCTGGTACGGTTGTGTTCCAAGCGTATTCAAGGCCTGAGGACCGGATAGGTTCCAAGTCGAAGTGAAACCAGTGTTGAAACCAGTCTGATCATTTATTTTGGAAGGCTGAGTCTTCTTGAACTTTGACTTACAGTAGCCCCTTCACCCGATTCATCCTTCCATATGTTATAGACGATCAGTGACCCTTGTCTTTTAGATTCAGAAAATGCATCCAAGGCCGAACCTCCAAGGTTTGCTTCAGCACTGCTTCATGCCCCCTCAGCGGGACTGAAACATACCAAAACCATCCAAAACCACCACCATTCACATCCATTCACCATATCCAGCAGCTATAATGATTTTATAACCTGAGTCACCAGCTATAATAGGCTATTACTAATTACTATAATGACTTCATTCTTTGTGGTGCATTGTGGTGCAGCCAGTGGTGCATTGTGGTACCATTCACCTCTGCAAAACACGACGTGCCGATGGATTTCATGCGGCACCTCTCTGCTAGAATTCCTCCTCGTTCGAGAATTGCTCGACAGATCTGCAGAGGTCACTGATGAAAAATTCATGAAAAACGTCATGGCAATTCATCATGATATCATATTAATTGTATCATTCAAACCAATGATCAAAACAGATCAAAACATCATAAAACATCCATTTTCAAAATGTTCAAATATCAAACATTTATCAAACTTGAATCAACAATCATCCATTCCACTCATCATTAATCAGTTATGACATATTATGATCCAACTCATCAAACAGCAGCATCCATCCATGGCACCTGCCGAGCCGCTTCCCGGCGCGTCGAGCTCCAAGCGGCGGCCTCGGGGCCTGCCTGAGCCAGGCAGGCGACGCGCTGGGATTCGGGGAGAATTTTTCAGAATTCCAGGGGCAAAATGGCAAAAATCTGGTACAACTATTTCCTAAGTCAAAAACTGCAAAGAAAAAAACAATAAAAACCCATGACTAATCCAAGTTTTAGGGGGTTTAGGGCCTTGAAACCCGATGGTTTTGGGGATCGCCCATTTTTCTTCAAAGCCATAAAAAGAAAGTCTCAAATCAACCACAAACCCAGGAATCCATAGGAATCCATGCCATGCTGAGCTTCCCTACACTGAGCCTCAACGCTTGTAAAGCACATGACCTGTTGATCTTGGAGCTTGGATTTGAGACAGTTGCAGACAAAAAAAGGCCTGCAGTGCAAAACATGTTCCAAAGGTCTTGGGAAATTCATGAATCGATTTTCGCACTGTCCCAAACAGACTCGATGTTCAGATATGTTCCACAAGTGTGTTCCAACTCTCTTTGAGAATTAAGGGCAGTGTCGGCATGTCACACCGTCCTAGTAACTTCAGATTTGTTTGCTCAGAAACCTCGTCATCTGGAATCCTTCCCATGAAATTAGCAGCTTGTTCAACCATGTCAGGGGGAGTCATGTTTTTCAACGCCTCCTTTGCTCAGTTTCCTCAGAGTTTATCTTGAAACCCTGTTCTGCAGGATTTGGACATTGTTTCCGTGAAGACTCATGTCAACAAGCAGTTGGTGTCGAGATATTCCTGAGAGACTTGGTGAACAGCACCTGTTGTGCCCTGCAGCGGTCTTACGAAAGAAGTGGACGATTGGATACAGTGTGATACAACTGGAGGCCCCTAGTCATCCGAATCATCCCCAATGAAATAGAAGCCAGCAAATCAAACTAGTGCGCAGGTCGATCTTCATCATTCCCGGCATTTTCCACGTGCTGTATTTGCTGAAAACTTGACTTGAAATTTCAATCTCTTCATCAAGAAGCCAGGCCAAACAAGTTGAGCCATGAAAAAAACAATCGCATCCTATGTCACTGGTTGGTTAGGTATCCCGGTATCCCCATTGTGGACTATGATGATGTCTAATTGACCAGGTAGTTTAATAACTCCATATAACCCTATATATCAAGCATTTAATCATCATACATAGATCAATTGTCTGCATAAAATAATGATATTTCACCAACAGCATAATTAACAATCCTAACAATTCCAGTGAAGTGGCAGTGAGCTCATCACAATTCATGCATTTTTTTGGGGCCCATATGTTTGATGCAATCAGAAACCCTTTTAGATATACCATCAATCAACCATAATCTGCCCCCCAAAAAAACCGTTCCGTGACCCCGGTGACCGCGGTGACAAACCAGTGCCAACCGGGCACCCCGACAAGGCCCCTTCCGGATCACCTTGATCCATACGGAGGAAGGCACCACCCAGCAGCTCCTGCCATAGAATCTAGTGGAATATTTCTGGCAACTGAGAGATACCTACAATTTACATTGAGTACAATCTTACTGCAGGGACAGTGACCAATTACTGTACTATCTATTTGCGGCTTTCTGTTTACATAGAACACATCGTTTCAGGCGCTTGTAGCATTTGACATCGTTCGACCATCACTTGATGCGACTCTAGTGATCTCATAGAAACACGGGTGGTGGGTCCTGCACGGCCATGATGTTAAAATCCTCATCCCTTGCAGAGTGGCTGGGTGATGGGTTGAGAAAAAAACCACAAGTGGAGCACATAAAGAACCCTTGCATAGCATACCAACCAGCAGTGCAAAGTGAAGCGTAGGAAAGAGGCCGCACCCAAATATCTCAAATCATGTTGGGACTGGTGGATCCCAAATCCTGTCACATTGGCTGTCACATTGGAAAAAAACATGTTTCAACTTGCCGCACTTCTGACTTAGCATCTGACGCAATAGAGCACTGCATGGGCTCCATGGCAAAGTGTGGAAATTTCAATCACGGCAAATGGCAAAATGCAGAGTCCATCATGTGTTTGTACATTGGTTTCTTCCATGCCCTCACTCTTCTCCATATTATATTCTACATTTGAATCTCTACTGGTTGTCCCGTTGTAATTGTGGTGAAAGTGAGACGTAAAAATGACGGTCCATGATGAAGCGACATGGTTCATGATTGTCCATCACACACCGGACAGTTGTCACCCAATCTTGAATCAAGGTTTGTAGGTGCTGTTGTCATGTTCGTCTCACATCTCGTCATGAGGAAGCCACTATCCACTTTTCTATAGGGATGCGAATGAGATCTAATGAGTATACGAAAATAGTGGTGCTTGCAGCCACAACCAATCCAAAATCAAGCGCTGCACATGCGCTGCACGCGTAACATAAAAGCCAGACACCGATACATTGAAATCTTCTGACATGTTTTTCACATGTTTTCATAGACCTGTTGGGTGCAACAAAACAATTCATGCATTGAAGAGATCACTGTTTGACATTGTTCCGTTTACCAACAAGTGTTTCAAATCTATATTCATATTCACCTGTTGCTGCGACAGTGCACACATGCCCTCACAAAATAGTCCCCAGCTGATCCCAGCTGGACTGTAAATGCAAAACCTCATATGTTGCATTGTTTGTCAATATACATGACACGAACATCACGTACAATGCAACATTCCAATCTCTCCAAACCAGTGACTGCACAGCGCATAATGCATGGCATAACTGACGCCAAAAACCGATGCCAGCACCAGTGGCACCTGTGTGAACCTGCACGAATCCTGCACTAATATCCCCACCTCAACATGCACCACTTCTCAGGGAGAAATCAAGGGCAGAACGGCGCAAGCAGCAAAAACGCGAAAACTGGGACAACCACGAAAACATGAAAGACGAAAAACGCGAAAACCACGAAAACCACGAAAGCCACAGAAGCCACGAAAAACCGTGAACAAGCGAAAACCGCGAGAAGCGCGAAAACCGGAAAACGGCGAAACCGAGGAGACTAGCTCACAACTGTTTGCTGCATGTATCAAGCTCTTTCTGCTTCTTTCTGTTTCTCAATGTTCTCGCGTTCTCGGTTTTCTCGTTTTCTTGGTTTTCTCCGGTTTTCTCATTTCTATGCATCTCATTGTTCTGGCCACGACGCGCAAGTTTCTTGCTTAGACTGTATGAACCTGCACAAATATCCCCACCTCAACAATGATCTATTTACTAACCTTTCGGGATATTTCTGATCGCCAACAAAAAGACCCTGAAGTTGCACCACTTTCCAACAGGGAAGGGAACTGGTTGAGAAGAAGTGTTTGACAGACTACATATCCCCAATTCTGCGTTTCCCCCTGGCGACACCTGCATTTTTTTCGCGGGTTCAAGAAGTGACAAATATCCCAAGCCGCTTTGAAATCTATTTGGGCAACCTGGAAACACTCGTGTAGGTCAGCTGCCGTGAGTAGCCGTAGTCTTTTGATTTCGGACGTCGCATCTTGGAAATTTCACAGGCATTGTCACTTTGCTAAGTTTGGCTGCCGCAGAATCACTGGAGTGGTTTGGACGGTTGTGCAAACAGTTGGGGCCTCGGCATGCAAGTCGACGCAGCTAGTGGCGCCAATGGGGCATCATGTTCTTTCGTGCTGTCTGCCTTCATTCGCCGGGTGATGCAGGGCAAAGCAAAGTGGGAAGAAAATACCATCAACGAGTCAAGGATGAGATGGACATGACTTATTTGTAAGGCAGGTGCCCGCACAAGACTCAGAACACACGTCGAGAGAATCTTCAGCTGTCCTTTGTGGCGCTGTTTGTTGCCAAAGAGCGTTATTCTTTGCTATGTTGCAAATGCTGTTGTATCTTTGGGCATCCTCATAGAATGACACCATGAGTTGTTGCCACATTGTTTTTGGCAGTTGCGGCATGAGTGTGTGAAGATGAGTGCCGGAGCTGGCTAGCTAGCCCTATACCATTCCCGAGTCAAGGATGAGCACTCTACACACAGGCCCTAGCTGCTCTAGCTGTTCCCCATGGAACTAGCCCTGGAGAAGAAACAACTTAACAACTTTGCAAACGCACGTCATTAACGGGATGTCTGCGGCTCTTATGGCAGGAAGATCAAGTCCTGAGTTTCATCTGTTGCACATCTACCATCCACTTGCATGCTCACCCTCAAGGAAAGCATTCCACACACTACGCTAACAGAACCGACCCTTGTCGGAAAGCGCCTGCATTCTCGGTTCCGTCTGACGGGGCTTACAGGGCTTACACTCTCAGACGGAGATGGACATGACTTATTTGTAAGGCAGGTACCCGCACAAGACTCAGAACACATGTTACCTTTGAAATACCACTGTCAAGAAGGCACCCGGTGCTTTTCATTCTCTTTTGAGGTTTCATTGTGCTAATTGAAGCAAACAAGTTCGTCTACCATTGAAAGCTCTAAAAGGAGAAGGAGATGACACGCCATCAAGTGTCCAATTGAAGGACGAGAGGCTCAAGATGCCCACTCCAAATGAAGAACAAACACTCTTCTGCGTTGCGCCGAACTGGCCATTCATCGGCTCAGCACTTTGGAGGCGACTTTGGTAAGTCGGAAACTTTGCAC
>Ga0126342_10020215_pt1 | contig 11217 bp, 11 predicted proteins | sample Cyp1metagenome_FD_92528 | JGI IMG/M metagenome (GOLD analysis project Ga0126342, IMG submission 92528) | Coral microbial communities from Lord Howe Island, Old Settlement Bay, Australia - Cyphastrea 1 metagenome | ecosystem: Host-associated > Invertebrates > Cnidaria > Coral ...
GCGAACGTACGTCCAAATGAGGTCATTCAATTTTTGTTCGTTTTCTGGGCAAGATGTCAACTGATCGGGAACACTGGCTTTGATCATACGCCAGCACGAGTCGATGGTGCCAGTATGAACCCACCCCACCCCTGCGTGACGTGACACATCTTCAACGTAGCATGACCTATGTGCGCACGTGCAAGTGAACGTGCCGTGGCGTAACATCATGGGAGTGCGCAAGTACGTGAACGTTATTACCCCACCCCACCCCACCCCAAGGAACATATAAACAAATGCCTAAAACGCTCGGACGGTTTTCAACCCGTAGGCATAAACATCAAGGTATCTTGTCGTGGTGATGACCTGAGAGCCTGAGATCGAATTTAACCTATCTGTGTAGAAACGACGGCCATTTGGGGATGATTCCCCTTCCTAACCACAATATATGATGGCGTGGAAGCGAGTTATTACTTCTCTAGACTGATTAGATATTTGGTTGAAATGTTAGCATGATTGGTGGAGAATATATATATATAAGTGTTACTTCATAAGCATTGAAGGAATATAGTTCGGTGGCTTCAGCATCAAAACGACGGGGTATAGCATGATATAGCTTCATATAACTCATCTGTAAAGGAGATCAATCATGGGAATACATGGTTAGTTGATGAATTGCAACGGATTGGTGATTTGAACCAGTCCAAAGATCAGGCAATAATGGGGATACAGTATCAATATGTATCAATCAAGAATCAAAATTCATTTGGACCAGAAAATCCAATGTGGCGTGTTTCTTCTACCCTATGGCAACTGAACTCACTTGCCGTGACTTGCCTTTCGAATGTGGTGATTTGTGATTTTTTTGGGTTTCTTGCAAACTGGAGACATTCACATCCCATGAAAAGAAACACGGTGAGTTGTGCCCAGGTCGGAAACTCAACAATCTCAACATAGTGCAATGGATCTACCTTCACCATTCATCAACATAGCCGTAGACCCTGAGCATCACTATTTTGTTTAGTGGAAACTCATCTTCCAACCCTTGTTTAATAATTTGGCAAGGTCTCTGTTAATTTGGGGGAGTGTAGATACCCAAAAAAAAGCTCGCACCCATATTATGACAAGAAACCAATACCCAACAAACATCAACAAACTACTTAACTCCAGTTACCCTCTGGTAAACATACAAAAAGCTATTGAAAATGGCCATAGTTATAGTGAGTTTTCCCATTAAAAATGGTGGATCTGTCCGTAGTTTTTCGTAAACGCTTACCAGGCCGGGTAACTCGAATTCACCCAGACTTCCCGCAAATGATGTTCAGCTCCAGGGATATTGCAGATATCCCCGAAGAATATCATGCCCTCATCCCTACTGGAGCATATTGGGCGTATTGGAACATGAACGAAAGTGGAATGATTAAATTGGAATTTCCCAAAAGATATTTCAAGAGAAGAGATGTAAAAACATGTTCACGCTTTCCTTTCTCTAAATGTACTGGATATTGTGTATATATATACCAACCCATCCCTTCCTCCAAAAAAAGCCGATTCCCCCATCCACCCTTCGCAAAAGCTCCTGATGTTGCCCACCAAGAAGGACATTGGGATGTCCACCAACCAATAGACACTGCTGGTCCAGCCTGGGCCACCATGGGGTGAACCACCGGTGAACTGGACTCACTCGAAACGAACAAAACGATGTGGAAAACCAAGGGTTTTTAATGGTTTTTGATTTACAATTGATCGATTTCACGGATTTTACATATCCATAGATCATTGTCATATGGCTGTGTGTCAAAACCTTGTACCCCTGTAGTTCACATCAAAATAGCTGGTAAATGGATGTTCATCCCACTAAAAATGTATCTATAGGTATTGACCCATACCCATATGTGTTTACAATTGTTCACATGTATCATTGTGCATCCACGTCGGCTGACTTTACTGCAGGATAATAATGAAACACAAAGTTTGTCCTGAGAAAAAATTTAGTCCAAGCAATTTTGGGAAGCATGGGCAACTCTTCCGAACGAAATTTCTGAAGTGGGGAGGCAGAAGTTTCGTGTGACCTACTTGGAACATGTGTATACAGTATAGTATATATTATGTATATAGACACACACTCACGTAGGAAATGATTAATAATCATCATAACCATTATTGCAACAATAACAATAGTAGTAAGAAGAATAAATACGACCACCAATAGTAAGAGCAACAATAATACAGCACTCATTAGAACTTTATCGATAGTCAATCCACAAGTGTAATATAGTGTAATCGTATCATTGCACAGTCTTTCTTCCCAATTCCCTGATTTGCTGCCAACCAGCAATAAGTTGTCTCGGATGATTTGCTTGTGAAAATCGCTACGTCGCCATTCAGTATCTGACACATCATGAAATGAAATCTGGGGACTTGTCGGAAACTGCGTAGCCTGCAATTGCGAAGGATGTTCACTATCTTCAACCGAATGGCAATCCAAATTGGGTACTGTACCCCCAATTCGATTATTTCCAACTTGCGTTATCAGATAATTATCACAAGTTTCAAGGTTAGGTTTTGGTAGTTTAATATTCAACATTGTAGTCTGTGGCATTCTAAGATGTTAGTGCCACACTTCAATACTTAAATCTTTGATTTTCAACATGATACCCTGGTATATATCCCCATAATCTGGACATGTATATATATGTATATATATATATACACACATACACATAGATATGGAAGCTTCGTAAAATGGAGGTACCCCTAAATAAGATTCTTCATTATAAATCACCCATGTTTGCGTCCTCGCATTTTAAGAAACATGAATTTTTCGCCAGGTCACCCATGACTTCGGTGAAGGTATTCACCGGAGGGTCAAAGACCTCACCAGCACTTGGGGATGAATCAAATTTGGGCGAAGCAAATTTGGATGGCTTAATTTAATATGGCTTATGTATATGTCCATATATATATATATATGTATACATATGTATACAATTATATATGTATATAATTATATATATAGACATATGGGTAATTGTACCCGATGGATCCTTAAATATTTTCTGAGAAGGTAATTGGCAACCTGAATTATACCGTATAAGACTCCCTCAGAAGGTACTTCGATCAGGAGGGATGTATAGTATCCTACGCTAAAAGTTGGCAACGAATCTGTGGGTCAATAGGTCGACCGAATGGTGCTCCCAGGCTTAGAAAAAAGCCAGTCTCACTTTGGGGTGGCGGTCTTGTTGCGAGGTGATCGCGCAGGAGAAGACCTACTACCCCAAAATCCAAAAATCATACTCGATTGGGAGCATGCTCGGATACAACATGGACAAATTGTCTTAGAAACATCTTGAAAGAACCAAGTGTTTTGCAATTTTCTCAAGGCCTAAGTCCTTCAACATAAATAAAACAGCATTGCCAGAAACTCTTGGCAAAGATAGATAGTAATAGTCATAGCAATGATTAATATGCATGACATTAGTCATATTAAAAAAAAAACGTATTTATGATACGTTTGCCTAAAGATCAACCAGTCAACTCCGTCACGGCCTGCATGGGTAGCCAAAAGAGGTCGTAAATGATCAGGACCAGGCCAAACACCTGTCGAGATGATACGAGAGACCCACAGAACCTGGTGAATTCTATCGTTTCTATACGGTTTATCTATGTTTATGGGGGATATTTCTGGGGCATATTACATGATATTACTAAAGTTCATGGGGTTTATAAACCATCTTATTACATCTTATGACTTAACAAACTTCTTGGTGGTTCAGATATCCATGGAAAATGGGGCTAGAATGTCAAACATGGCCCTACGGCATTATTTAAGGGGAACTCTCCAACACAAATCAATCCATAACTAATGAATGGCTGTTGTTTTGTTAAGAAAATACAAATCATTATCCCATGTGGTTGAAAGTCAAAGATATTTGACAAGAACTGCCCTATTCTGCAACCCAAATGACATAGAGAAATCACCCACCAAACTCCAAAAAAAGGGTTCCAACGAAAATGGGTGGTAGATCAAGCCCTGATTCCTGGCCCCAGTTTTTGCCATGGGCACCTTGGAAACATTAAGACATTGCAACTTTCATGACGGGGATCCAAAATTTGAAGCTGGTTTTGTGAAAAATCCGAAGTCCTTCCAAATGTGCTGACCTAATCATTTTCTGGATTCCAAAAAATCTTCAGACTCATCATTGATCCGATTATCCAGTAATCATGAACCTAATCATCAAAAAGTGTGACTCTCAAATTCTGCCCTTGGCTGGATTTCTTCCCATTGAAATTCCCCTGTCACTTGCAGCTATGGCAACAATCAGCAACCATCATTTTCAGCATCCTTTCGAGGGTCAGGGCCTTTCAGCTCGACCAGAGTTGTGATGATTCTTAGGCTTTGCAAAATAGGAAAGCACCTACCATCTGGTTATTTAACATAGCCATGGAAAATGGCCCATTTATAGATGGTTTACCTGGGTTTACCTATTAAAGATGGGGATTTTCCATGGCTATGTTAGTCATAACCAGAGGGTAAATCTAAAACATCAACACTGGTGCTTCACCAGCATTTTCCCCATCAAAATCGCTGGTTTTTGTTGAAGGCTACCCGGCCTGGTAAACGTTTACACCACTAACTATGGAAAGATCCACCATGTTCTAGCTGGCTAGTCATCAACTATTTCGACTGGGCCATGTTCAATAGCTATGTTAATTTACAAGAGGCTACTTGAATGGTTCCTGAGTTCTATACCTAAATGATTGGAAATAAAAAAAAAACGTCAACTATTTCGACTGGGCCATTTTCAATAGCTATGTCGCAGCTATGTTAGTCATTACCAGGCCGGGTCTACTCCGCTGTCCCATTTTCAGACAGAAAAATTCCAGGGGGTTTTTCTCATCTCCAGCCTCGAAGGACATGCGTTTCCCGCTACTGGGGTCCAACACCAGCCTCGCGGTGTACAGTCGGCGATCCACTCGTCTTCCAGAAGAGTTATATATGTCAAAGTCATGTGTGAGGATGCACATCTATGTGATTGATGATGATTTTGTGATGATTTATGGATATCTTTGATGGTTCCTTGAGGATTTTGGGGGAGACATCGATGGAAATCAGAGATTTGGCAAAAAAAATTGATGAACTCCCTTGGTCCTAATTTTTTTATGTGATTGATTGGCAAATAATTCTGCAACCATTTTGATTTTTTTCGGAAGGGGCCAGTTCTTGGAACACAGCTATGATCAGGTATGCATGAAAATGCAATGTTCCTTCAGATCCCATAAATATATATGGGGATGGGTCAAAACCCTGGTACCTAGTGAACATCAAAATAGCTGGTAAATGGATGTTCATCCCCCTAAAAATGGTATTAATAGGTATTGATCCATCCCCATATAAATATTGGGTGCATTCAATCAGTGATTGTGCAACCGGCGGAAACGGGGCTGGTCCAGCTGGCGGAATCCGGTCAAAACCAGCGGGCCCCAAACCAGCCGCGCTATGCTGATGATTGGGACGTCCAACAAGCACTTGCCGAAGAGATAAAAGGTGAGAATAACAGCAAGTACATGGGGGATAGTAGGTGAACCCTCTGGGGGATAGTAGGTCTGGTGGTTTTCAATGGTAATTTGACTTTGTATGTGACAGTGATTATGTATGGATTTATCTTGGACAGCCACACTATCTGTCTGTAGCATCTATAAGCAAAAGCATCTAGTTGAATGTGGCGTGATTGATCGCATCCCCCTAATATTGAATAGTCCAAAATGGCTCCCCAAAATGAACACATCCAATCCGAAACCCAGCCTTCTATTTGATTACATGAATATTTTAGAGAAGGGATTACGTGAATGGCTACCATCTGGTATCATGGCTTGCTCACAAGACCACCCAATTGTTGATTGTTTGAGAAAAAACGTATCCCCATATATAGATGTATGCTGTATGTTGAATTCTAATGTTGGATTATGTTACATATAGTTTCATAAACAAAAACAATATCGTTCATATCATATAATATATATATATATGCTAGCTATCTATCTATATATATATAGTGTACCTAATTGTTAATAAGTATATTCCAGTATGATCATGTATCATATATATGGGGGTTCCTAAAATAGGGGTACCCAAAAATGGATGATTGATTTCAGGGAAAATACATCTATAAATGGATGAGAAATAGGGGTACTCCCATTTTAGGAAACCTCCATTTATATATAATTGTATATTATATATATAATTATATATATACCCTATGGTTATTTAACATAGCCATGGAAAATGGCCCATTTATAGATGTTGTTTGATGATTTACCTCTTTTCTCGCATGGTGATTCTCCAGTTCGCTACGTTAAAAAAAAAACAGAGGGAACAGTGTCCACATCTTCATCCTATGAAAATCACCATGAAACAAACAGCCTGGACCGGCCCTTCCCACTCCAAGTGGCCGATTCAAGATCTGCAGCAGCAGTTCCTCGTCTTCGGTGCTCAACGTCACGTGCGTTTTGCTACTCACCGCCCTGGAATTTGAGGCGAGGCGGCCTTGGGATGCCTTGGGGGGATGGGGCTACAGCTATGCATATATTTTTTTTGTATGATACATAAGTTACATAAGTGTAAATATTATACATACATCATATATCATCATATCCTGTATATTCATGTAAAAAATCTACAGTTGTATATTATATAGTTGAAAGATATGAAAGTGATAGACAAGTTGTAAATCAGGAGGGGTGGATAGCGGGTCGTGACGGTCAAAATCCTCGTTTTTGCAGGTCAAACTCCGCTTTTTGTTGTTGGTGAAAGCCATCAAACACCTCAAGTTCCCCCTTGTCTCACGAAAGACATCTCCAGTCTTGTTGGTGAATGTGCTATCCTGCCATGGCTTTGTCTCAAAATAAGGTACCCTTTTAAAAAATGTGCTTGGTAATAGCGTTCTTTCTCCTCCCTTAATTTATTGACCCTCAATTGATGGTGCGATGTCCCTCACTAAAATCACGTCACAACTTTATGATGGGTGAATCGGCATGTTGTGCCAAGGTATAAAAAATATGGTGGTCAAATGATAAAAAAAAAATGGTTACGCACACAGACTTGGTCCTAGCAAATCAAGGCTTTTAGCTTTTTGGATCTTTGCAAATCAACCATTTGACCCACTTCCAGCAGCATTTTCCGCAGCACCTGGCCACTTTCGAGGTGGTACCACTACTCTTCTTGCGCCAAGCGTTGGCCAACTTCAGATCTGGGGGCCTAGCGATTTTCGGAGTTGACCAAATTCATGGTCTTAAGATGTTTTAACACAGATTGTACATGGGACATATATTATCATATATATATATATAATTACATACACACTCATATACAGTATACTATTTTATATATATAGAGAGAGAGAGAGACCATGTATACCAATATCTATATAACTTAATATGAGCAACAAGAACCAATGATATAGTTTTTTGGGGCTATAGTGGATATACACTCTGGGGATTTCAAACGTGGCTGGAAAATCCCTGCACTGATTTTTTTCGGGATTCCCGGAGGCTATCCTTCATGGGGATTGAACTAAGGATGGTGAATCATTGGGGGTTAGACAACCCAAAATTGCGAATTGGAAAGGAAAACAGGGGGGTTGAAGTCGGTTGAAGCCACAAAAACTGCTGGAACACGTGGATTTTCCGAAAGAATATGATATCTGATGTGTCTGCTAACAAACAAAAATTAAAATTGGGATACCTTGGATGGCCACACAACCCGACAAAAATGATAAGCAAGTGTGAGAATATTTACGTTTGTAAACGTTGGTAAACATTCGAGCACCATGGTTCGCTTTTTTGGGAGTGAAACCCAACAATTTCATAGTCAATTTCATAGTCAAATAATGATGATAAAAGTGAAACCCAACAAAAATACATAGTCAAATTGATGATGGATAGTCCATGGATAGCATGCCCCAGAAAACACATATCTTTCTTGGCCAACAAAGATGAACCAAAAACGACAGCTGATCCCGAGGCATCCCCTGAGATTCCAGACACATCTTCTCGGAAGCGCATCTGCAGCGTTGCGGCAAGGAGTTGCAACAAGCCGAAAATCAATGGCGAAAGGTGTTTTTTTCTCTATGTCGAAAGGTGTTTTAATAGCTAATCTTTAGATCTTAACGAGTTTTACCTATTAAAACTGTGTTTACCTACGAAGTTTTACCTTTTTAATAGTTTAAGATGACCTAAACTCGTAAACTTCGTAAACCCTAATTTTAAAGATACGAAGAAATCATCCAGCATTTGTAAGATCAGAAAAAATCTTAGGGACACGTCCTGAATGTATGTCCTGCCAGATGACTTCCATATAGATTACCTGCCGAAAGTCAAACATGGCAATGGAGGATTTATCGATTTTCTATCTTGTACTGGAAGATATCGGTTCAGAACATTTTTTGAAATTGAAATGGTCCACTACCGAGATTAGAGTCACAGAGACTTGGAAAGACAAGGTTGGAAGCAATGTTGGAGGATCATTTTAGGCTTAGAAAAAAAAGGTCAGGTCGGGTTCTGGCCAAAATATTGAGGATGTAGAGTTCCAAGCAACCAACAAAATATGTAGTTCATGGAGCTCACGGTATGGAATATCACCAAGGAAAAAACCATGGAGTAAGACTAACTGGTTGGTGGTTGAGCCTACCCCTCTGAAAAATATGACTTGGTCAGTTGGGATGAGTTTCCATTCCCAACTGAATGGAAAAATAATCCATTCATGTTCCAAACCACCAACCAGCTAAGAATACGTGGTTCGCCAAATCCTCTAAAATGAAAGAGGATCGGTCTATTCGAATCAGGATGTACGATATCGGATTTTGTTTCTAAAACACCACATTTTGTAGTGATTTTTCCAGCAGATCAACTCATCGCCAGGTTGATTCCCCACCTCAAAGCCTGAATTCGCAGCTTTCCATTGATAGGCATGTAGAAATATGAATGGAACATGTGTAAAGGTATCGTATGTAAATCTAACTTATACGAAATCAACAATTGAGCCCCACTACGGAGTCCGATTTTTTCTTTGAAGATAGCGTACCCAAAATCGCTTAGTGCATCTCTATTTTCATATTGGAGTGGCTATTGTCCTCGTTCACATAGCGGGGTTTACCCCACTTTCAAACAAACCCAAATAGCATGCCAAATATCATATTTTTGGTGAAACATCCCATAAGATCCGATTAAGATTCCTAAAAAAAACCATCAAATCATAACAAATCCCACTAATCTCCCATTAAATCATATGTCATCCCAATAATCTCAAGTATAATAGCAATTGTATGGAGGTTTTCTGAAATAGGGGTACCCCTAAACCATCCTAAACCATCAATTTTTATAGGATTCTCCATTATAAACCATCCATTTGGGGTACCTCCATTTATGAAAACCCTTTATCCCCGTTCTTCTTGCTTCAATTCCCTATCTGCCAAGCATCTCACCTCAGGGTCACCAGTCATTCGCGACAACTGCCGTGGAAGTCCAGGACTCACCGAGACCTGCGTCAAAGGGACGTGAAGGGACCATAGAGTGATTACCCTCTGGTAAACTAACAAAAAGCTATTGAAAATGGCCATTAATAGTGGATTTTCCCATTAAAAATGGTGATTTTCCATAGCTATGTTAAATTACCAGAGGGTACATGTATTTACTTATTCCTTGATCTGTCTATCTGTCTATTTGTCTATCTATCGATCTATAGATCCATCTACCTGCCTATCTACCTATATCCAATCTAATCTAAGCTATCTTTTAATTAATCTAATCTAATCTTATGTATATATATATTTATATTTATATATAACATTTATATGTAATTATTGATCTCTCTATACATAATATGGTGTATAGCATGCATTTCCAGCAGATGCAAGAGTTTCAAAACCTATCCTTTTTCGCTGATGGTTGGTCTACTCATTTGGGGACAGGCCAAAACCTGTGATTTCAGCAGGATGATGGAGCCTTAAAAAACATGGCCATTGCAAAACAAGGAAAGTCGTCTTCCTGGTCATGCTCACCCAACTTAGCTATCCAATAAACTATATGAATTACCCTCTGGTAAACTAACAGAGCTATTGTAAATCATCATTTTTACCAGGTAATTATTCACCTATGAATGGGTCATGTTCCATAGCTATGTGAAATTACAAGAGGCTATCTAAAATCGCAAAAAGGGATTATAGCTGTACTGGCTAACTCCCACGAAAGCCTCATTATTGCTGGATGACTACCCTACTAAGACCCTATCAAACCCTCGTACTTGATGAGATACCGAAACCATTCCAGTTCTCGCTGGAATCACCATTTTTGCTGGCTAATACCCCATTAAAATCCTCATTACTGGATTAAAATTCAGCATAAAATATCCCTATAAAATCACTCATAAAGAATCTGCTTTTATAGCACCCATATTGGTTTCAAAATCATTCATATCCCACTATCCCAAAAAATCAAGTATTAACCCAATGTGATATATTGACACATGACACATACAACTAAAAGTGTTAACCCATCAATCAACTATAAACGAACTACCCTCTGGTAATTTTAACATAGCTATGGAAAAACACCATGTTTAATCTGTAGATTGTACATGGGGTCATTTTCCATAGCCATGTTAAATTACAAGAGGGTACATATATATATATATATATACATATATATATGTATGTATGTTATATATATACATCGCTATGTTGAATTGCCAGCAGATACTCAAACCCCATTATGTAATACTAATATAATATTTGTTTATCCAACTCATTTCATTATTGTCAAAATCATCCCACATATCTGTATCTACCATTATCCCATTATCCACTTGATAGATCCTATTGTCCACTTGATAGATCAATAGATATGATATTTTTTATATTTTACATACAGTTACCAGTTCTCACTATTCACCCACTAATTAGTCAGCTATTAACCTAAACCTAACTATATACACATATACTGTATAGCAATCGATGGTTTTTGGTTGGAATTTTTTTGGGAAAACATCATCGGACTGAGTCCTCCTGGTGGCACACTTCGGTTTCGGTATATAGATCTATACTAAATTCCAGTAAAATCCCTACGAAAAAAAAAAAAAAAAAAAACAAAAACCCAACCAAAACCAAAAAAACCACCAACAAAAACCCCAACACAACCCCCCCCCCCCCCACCCCCCCCCCCCCCCCTCCCCCCCCCCCCCCC
>Ga0126342_10020216_pt1 | contig 11217 bp, 9 predicted proteins | sample Cyp1metagenome_FD_92528 | JGI IMG/M metagenome (GOLD analysis project Ga0126342, IMG submission 92528) | Coral microbial communities from Lord Howe Island, Old Settlement Bay, Australia - Cyphastrea 1 metagenome | ecosystem: Host-associated > Invertebrates > Cnidaria > Coral ...
AACTTACAATGCGTGTTTTTGCTGTTTGACGTGGCATTTGGCAGCAAATTTCCACTCGAACTTGTCAGGCGGCGGATGTGGGCAGCGTTTGTTCTTTGGCACCTACTGGTCGCCGACAGTGCGCGGTCATTTTTTTGCCACAAGAAAACCACCTAAGAAGTCACAAGTAACGTTTCGGAGCTTGAATTTCTCAGCTGCATGCTTGGTGTTTTTTTTGGCCTCCCATCTCTCAGTTGCGGTCTGCTTGCAGCAATTTCTGTTGTAGCTGAGTTGTCCTTTGCACACCGATTTCATGGCAGGTACATGGGGTAGTCAGGCTAGATTTACTGCGCAGATGTCATGGAGAAAAAAGGTCTGGGAAGGGCGGAGTGCCTCTGAAAGACCAAAGGACGTGTTCAGTTGTTGCGATTATCGTTCTCCCTGTTGTCCTTTTCAAGGGCCCAGGCGCTTGCAAGCCGGTGAGCAAAGTGGGTTCCTTTCATGCGCATTTTCTAGGAGCGCAGGGTCAGTATGTTTTATCTCGCGAAACGAGAGGTGCAATCTCACAAAGGATGAAAAGGAAGTAGCATGAAGAAGAGTAGCCAAGGAGAGGAAGAAAAAGATAAGAGAAAAAGAAGAGCGAAGACATCCAGACTATTCCAGACTTCTGTCTTTCCTTTTCTTTGACCTAGCTTGGACTCGCAGTGCAACCAAGGCCAGCTGTCCTGTGGCGGCTGTGTCCCAGGGTCCAGGCTTTGCCTCAAACGTGCGCCCAAGCATGACCTCTTTGCTTTCTTCTTTATTTTTTTGGCCTCTTGATTGTCTTGACTTATCATTTTTTCTTTTTGGCATTTCCTTTCCTCTTTTTTCCCTCCTTTCTTCTCTGGCCATTGCTTCTCTTTTCCCTTCGACTTTCCTCTCTCATTTTCTTCACTTGCTTCCCTTTTCTTGGCCCTTTGTTCCTTTTGATTAGACCGGAGCCAACCAGCAGTGCAAACTGGCAAACATAAGAGAACATAGTTCAAAGGAAAAGCACATCAGTTCCCATAATATCATAAGAATGTGTTGTGGTTGTAAACTATAGATGTAAGCACTTCATCAAAGGGTATGTGTCCGAAAAAAGAAACTATGGCTTTCCAACAAATTTCTCAGGTTCAGGCACTTGCAAATTGATGCCACTTGGCAGAATTGCGGAATAAATGGACCACCAAAATATTTCCAAAGTCAACCAAAACCCGAGGCTTTCAAGATTCAATAGAAATTGCACAATTTTATCGCGTAGCATCCCAAGTTAGTGTTAGTTTGAATGTCTGCGAGCCAACACAAACTTGTCGAAACAGGACGAATTTGCAGAAAATGGGTAGACCCATTTTCAACCACCTTTCTGGCGCATGACGTGGCAGGTAAGAAAAAGAAATCGATTTACACACCAGGAAAAAGGCAACAATTTATACCCTCTGGCAAATTAACATAGACCCTGGCAGATAGGGGTTGGAAGACTAGTTTCCATTTAAAAATGATGATTTCAGGGTCTATGTTTATTTACCAGAGGGTATGTGAAATTGGATGTTGAATGCAATTTAAAGCTTGCGTATCAGCGGTGCTGTGCCTGGCAGTTCTCAACCACGACCAGGCTTATGATGAGCGACAGCCAAAACATCAAAACATGGCGAACGGAACACAGGATGTAGGGGAACTTTGACTGCAGTGTTGACTGAGCCGAGCCTGCGGAGAAAGGAACGGGCCTACAGAAAAAGACGGTCATGTTGGTGAAAAAAAGAAAGTCCTTTGTTCTCATTTTGGTGTGGCCGCTTCAAACTTCTTGGATTTTCGGGGCATGACAATCTATTCAAATAACCGTTGGGATAGCCACATCTTCCAATGCTTGAACCATGTTCCACCTTCATGTGACTGTAAACAAATCTCGCTCAGCCCTAAAAATATTGGTTCATCTGCACACTGCTTTTGGATATTCTTGGATACAGTAGTTGCCCTCCAATCAGAAAAATCGTCTGGGCCGGCGGATAAATTGTCATTCCACCAAACTGGTTGGTGGGGGTTCCAGCGTGTGGATTGTCACAAACTCCACGATATTTGATAATCACACACCCAAACTAATCATCAAACATCATTGATCATTCAATTACAAATCTGGGATGATCAACATATATCATCAATGGCCATTCCAGGAACCTAAATTGGAGGTACCTACCATATATAAGGCCTATTGTTCAAGCCTATTTTTCAGGGGATATCCCCACAATTCATATGGCCAAACATATGGTACGTAAACACGTACCTCCAAGAAATCGGATCCTGGAGATCTCCCATTGATATCAAGGCCCCCGCTGGAAAATCGCAGTGCTGCGCCTGAGCCGGTCTTAGTCACCGGGTTAACGCAAAATAATCGTTGGAATCGCCTCTGGTACTCAAACATGGCTGGAAAATCCCCAAACTAAATAGGCATCTTACGGCATCTTCTGGAATCTTATGGCATCTATCTGTCTATCCATTCATTTATGGGAAGATCATCGGACTATATAAATGGAAGATTTTCCGTTGCCACATATGAGTACGGGAGAGTATCCTATTTCTGGAGAATTTGGTGACCTCCAAATTTGCAGAAGTCCTATGAGGTTCCGTTATTTTACAAGACCCGACGCTAGTCCCAAAATGTCCCCATGGTTCCCAGCGTGCACGTTGAACCTTTGGAGCAGCTGAAGCAAGGTGTGGAATTTCATCCAACTCTTGGTCTGGCACTTGAACATAGGGAACGGCCAAACATACCTCTGGTAATGACTAACAGTTTGCTATTGAACATGCCCATTTATAGTTGATTTACCTATTAAAGATGGGTGGATCTTTCCATAGCTTTTTGTATGTTTACCAAAGGGTACACGCGCAAAACCAACATGATCTTTCCTAGAAATGGATTGGGCTGTCAGTTGATTCCAACTCGCTTTGCCAAAAAGAGATGGCGACCTTGATATGCCTTCACCCGCTTTGCCCGAAATCCAGCCATTCAATTACTGTATACCGGTATACCCTCCGGTAATTTAACATAGCTATGGATTATGGAAAATTACATTATGTTCTTTTAGGTACATCATCTCAACTATAATAGGACGTTTTCCATAGCCATGGGCTATCTCAAAATACTAGCGGTACTACGGTAGATTTTGTAGGTATGAAACCATTTGGCTTCTGCCTCCTTCGTGGAACCCCCTTTGTGAGGTCCCATGGCAAAACGTGGCCTGCACCTGGTTTATTCCATGGCCGAATGCAAGCCGCAGGCCCGAAAACCGGATGAATCCATGATAATCCAGCAGCCCCAATATGGGAGTTTCTTAAGTCATAGGGATACCCCCAGTTCTCATCCGTGTTAGTAGGATTTTCCCATTAAAAAACCATCCAGCTATTGGGGATCCCCCATTTAAATTTATGGAAAGCCAAATATGAAGATATGCTTCAAGACCCCCCAGAAACGGACCATGGATGGGCACCATGTCCACCATGCTGGATGCAGGGGGTGAAATCACATACTGGGTAGATTAAGGCTTAAGGGGGTACCCCAAAATCATCCATTTTAATATGATTTTCCATTAAAAAACATTCATTTTGGGATACCTCCATTTATGGAACCCCCCATATGATTATGACCTTAAGTCAAAGTGAATTGGACATTCAAGTGAAGAAGCTGGAGCCAAAAAGCGAAGCCAAAAAACTGTGAAGCTGCTGCAGTGTCGAATGCCGTTTCTGGGGCCTTTTTTTAATCCATCACAATCCATATGAAGGTGACATATGAACATAGTTGCTATTTATATCCCTTTTGTTCGGGTTGATTTGATTGTTTCCAGTTCATAATCAATATCATATGCCTTTTTTAAGTCATGTTTGAGGTTCATTTTTATCCATTGGCGGATAAACTAAGATAATCCACCACAAAAAACCTCCGGAACTCGTAGTCCGCTTGACACACCTCTCCACATATGCTATGTTTGCAAAGGGCAATTCCACGTATGTTGCACGTATCACAGATTTTCAATAAGGTGCTTGCAGGATGCTCGGACTTTTTTTGATAGCTATTGCCTTATTGGAATCATATCCGAAACGATTTTGAAAAAAGATTGGCATCCTTCCATCGCAATTAGGATGCAATCCTTCAAACGTCAAAGAGCTTGTCCAGCATGCTGCCTGCGACAGCATCCACTTTGGATTCATCAAGTTTCCCAAGTTGTCCAAGTTGTCCAATTGCAGGGTATCAAAAAAGTTGACTTTTTGAGGGTATAATAGGGTATATATATATAAAACTATAATAACATATAATAACCCCCCCTCATGAATCAACCAGGGGCGGGTTTGGCACTTTCTTCATCCTTCATCACCTCAGTCTATCACCTCAGCTCTAGCATCGGAATCGCTGCCAGATTCATGCTTGGCATCTCCTCCTGAGGTCCCTCCTTGAGCGTTAACGATCATCCAGTAGGGATAGAACTACCATCTGGTTATGACTCACAGTTTGCCATGGAAAGATCCACCATGCTATTAAGAACGGCAAAAACCATCTATTTCTATGGGCCATGGCTTAACCATGGCTATGTAACAAATAACCAGAGGGTATAATTCTAAAGTGGTTGGTGGTTGAAACCAGTCAATGGGAAGGATTACCCCATATATTATGGAAAATAAAAAATGTTTGAAACCACCAACCAGCTAAAATATTTCGATCCACTCACCTTTTCTTACTGGTGAATATTTATCATCGCCACTTTGGGGCTGGTAAACTCGCTATATTTCATATCCACGGTTACTAAACTGCCAGCCAACTTCAATCCAGCGTCAAGCCATAGATCTCCCATTTTGGAGTGGCACTAGGCATAGTGACAGCCTTTTCGGGAAAACAATCGCAGCTATAGAGCACATGGCTGCAACCTTGTTAGGTAAACCCATAACCCTCCCCCATCTTCCTCAATCAACAAGTATGTCAAAAACTCATTTTCCAAGCCACCAACCAGAATATCTTGCTAATATCACTTTGGTTTATTTTTGCATATAATTACCCATCAAAAAACAAGAAATCATCTTTTTTGAAGCCATTTCCTCACATCATCACCATGTTTAAAGCACCATTTTTGGCCCATGGGATCACCGACTGGGATCGGCCGCACCTGCTTCCTCGCTGCTGAGCACGCCCGCCTTCGCCGCGCCGCGCAATGCTTCGATGCGACTGAGCACTTTCGTGGCGTTGGGCGACATCTTGGCGCCTCGCATGGACCATGGACCATCTGGATGGATTTTGTGACTGAGAAATCAGTGGTTCATCTGGGATAGAAAAAAGGTGTACCCGGCCTGGTAAACCTACAAAAAACTATAGAAAATCACAATTTTTAATGGGAAAATCCACTATAAATGGCCATTTTCAATAGCTATGTTAGTTTACCATTGGTTCATCTGGGGGCGGGTCAAAACCTATTATTATCAATTCTAATGGGATGAACATCCATTTACCAGCTATTTTGGGGTGATAGAAAAAAAGGTGTAATATCCATTGATGTGTTATCCATTGTTATCCCCAATAATATCAAACAATAAGAGACGAATTCATGAGTTCTTAGTGATTTTTGGGGGGATTAAATGAACCTGTTGGATAAGACCATGAAGGTGTTTTTTCTAAAAAGAGAAAGAAATCATGCCAGTGAAATCTAGATGATCTGTTGGATAAGGAAATCAGTCTTTTCTTTTGAGAAAAACAAAGACGTGTTGTTTTTTGATAAACTATCGGAAAACAGGTGAAGATCCATAGTTTTTTCTATAGTACTTACATGTACTTACCATAGTTCACCAGATCAGTTTATCCAAAAACAAATAGGTGTTTCTATCTATACTTACCATCTTCTTCATCTAAGTTATTTAACAAAAGGGTCCAACATCCCTGGAAATGATGGGATGAATCCCCCACGGAAAATGATGACTAGGAGGATACGACTTTGAAGGACAGCTGCTGAAAAAATCCCCTGAAAAATGGATGATTTTAAGGAAAGTATGATGATTATCATAGCTGAACTTGATTGCTTTTTTTTTGCTTTCCATAGTCCTGAAAGTCAAATGAATGATTTTACCCATCATACTGTAATTGAGTAATGCGATTGATAAATGGTGGTTCAGGTTTTTCTGAGGATTTTCATTGCACAAGGGGCGGCAAACCTAACCAGGTATAGTGGTTGTAAAATTACTGGACTATTCTGGGTGAAAAAGCGGTTTCAATTTCAATGATTTCCAAAGCATTTCCAAGCTGAAATTGCCAGGATATTTTTGCACATTCTTGAATCATCACTGCAAAAATGGCTTGCCAGATTTCCTTTTAAAAGCCCCTACAACAGCTAGCCGCCTTCAAACCAGGCTAGCAACACATGTGTGGCAATCATGATCCATCCCGAACATTATGAATGGGTGGGATTCCAACCATCAAACTACGGGTAGTTTATGACATTGTTTTACCAACATTATATGAGATTGATTCACCGAGAACAATCCACGCCACAAGTCCAAAGCATGGTCATTGTTGTTTGGGGAGCTGATGGTTAAAAAAAAATACAACCGCAGAATCCTGAGGTCATTCCTGAAGATTAATTAAGGAAATAGTATGCAATTCTGGGTGTGCTTCATTAAGCAGACACAAATCAACATCATTTAAATCGCGCATAGACACACTTGCTCAGAACAGTCATTGCGGACTCGCGTTTGAAGGTGCAGACTTGCAACGACTTGCCAAGAAATTGCAGGTTTCTGGTTTATTGGCAGGGCAGCTGTCGATTGTCGTGCGAAATGGACCAAGGAAGAATAGTTTGTGAAACTGACCTTTTCATCTGTATGAAATGGGGCTTTCAAATGGGGAATCTCCAAGTTACCATGGGCTTCAAATACCTGGGCCAATAATAATTCACTCACCTGAAAATTTCGGCCATTTTGGGATGATTCCCCTATAAAAACCATGATTCCAGGCTTCGGGAGAACGACGTGAGGTCGTTACAATTTGGGGCACAGTCACTACAAGTCCTCAGGGTGAAAAAGGCCTCGTCTGGCCATGGAGTTTGAGTTGGGGCTCAAAAAACTGCCCGAAGAAAATCGCTGGTAAATGTTGGTAATTCAATATATTGTTGTGGATGTTCAATTCGTTTTTTCTTCAAAAGATGGGGGTCTCCCATTAAACATGGATGTTTTTTTTTAAAAATGGAAAAGACATCTGTAAAATTTATATAGATGAGAACTGGGGGTACCCCTAGGAACCCCCAAACTTTTTCATCAATCCGATCTTTCGTGTTTTGCCGCCAAGCCGTTGCCGAACCGAACCTTGTCCGTCGAGAATGGCCAAAGCCTTCTGACCCATCAAGTTGCCAAGGTACGTGGCCTCGGGGCTTAGTTTTTCTTGGGACAAACATGGTATGATCCAACTGAGTAGATCAAGTCTGGTTGGTGGTTGACCTACCCCTCTGAAAAATATGAATCAGTTGGGTTCCCAATATATGGAAAAATGTTCCAAACCACCAATCAGAAGTGAAATGCAGGTGAACCCAAAAGGAACATGATATGATTTGGCGAAGGATTTGGTGATTTTAAGTCAGGACAGTGAATTTCTCTTGCTTACTTTGTTCTTGGATTTTTGTATGAGAATCATCTTGGTAACTGGAGGCAAATTAGGCTGGCAAATCTGGCAGCGCAGCCTGTTAACGGCCGCCATCAGAATTAATTAACCATTTTGATTCAAGCTTTAGATAACTTTAGCTGCCTGGCTGCTGCTCTGCACGTGCGCGCACACATATACAAATATGTATATATATATATATATATTCATATTCACACATATATATATATATATATCTATACTTGTAGAGTTATGTATATATATATATATATTATATGAGATTATATAAGTAAATCAAAATTATCCATGCGGAAAACACAATTGCATGTTCAGGACTATGTACATAGCCACCGCTTGCGTAAAATCATATGCGTGCATCGGTAGATTTGCAGATATGCATCTCGTATAGCGATGATGTTTCTGTTAAACATGTGGTTTTGCCTGAAAACAAGGTACCCTTTATTATTCTATCCCCTATTAGACCATATTAACTTCCAGTTCGCAAAGCTGAAAACGTGATCCAACTTCCCCAGAAATGACAGGGTTGCTATCCATACTATCCTCTGATCAACTAACATGGCAGCCATGGCCCAAAAATTTGCTTCGCCCAAATATTTCAGACAGTGCACCTCCACAAAGTCCTTCACGGGGATATCATAGACGCTGGCATTGGGCTTCTCTGCATTGCAATAGGCGGGCAAACACTTGGAGATACCCACACAGGAGCAGTTGAATTCACCTCGGAGAAAGATCCTGGAGATTTCTCATGGGGATTTCATAGGGCTTTAACGCTTTAACATGGTGTCACACTCTGGTAAACATAAGAAAAAGTCTGGAAAAACACCATTTTGAATGGGTAAATCAACTATGTTTTGGCCAATTTCAATAGCTGTAACAATTTACCAGAGGATAACCATCAAACATAGTGATTTTTCAGATTGATGGTGATAGGAACTAACCAACTGTAATTAATCATAATTAATTCCTGCCCCTGTTTATTATAATGCAAACCCGAGAAACCACGGTGGATGTAGGGGATGAAATTTACACACATGACTGGAACCATAGAATAGGGTCCCACATTTTTACCCCAAACTAAACAGGCTTAAGGAGTTGGGGCACCATCTTAGTGAAGGTATTCAATATATTCCATATATTATCATATTGTTCCACGAGGACTATCCGTTCAATTCTATATTAAAGATCATTAGAGTCCATGAAATCCCATATAGATGATTCATATTGGACTCCAAATATTTCTATATATTCGGATTAAATCCCATTTAAACATTAGTTAATATCCCAACAAATCCCATTAAATCCCATTCAAATCCCATTAAATCCCTATCATATACAGTCCATTAAATCCCATTCAAAACCAGAGGAACCCCAACATTTCAGCACTCAAACCGGTCATTTCACACAGCTCTGGAAACCACTCAATGACTTCGGTGATTTATCCTAGCCTATTCCCTTTCTTAAACATGGTGCTTCATAGCGACGTTGATATATACTTTCTGGTAATTTGCTACATAGCTATTGAACATGGTGATTTAGTTCATGGATTTACCCATTGAAAATGGCGATTTTCCATAAATTTTTGTAGGTTTACCAGAGGGTAATTACAAAAGGATGTTCTGGTTGGTGGTTGAGCCACCCCTCTGAAAAATTATGGAGTTCGTCAGTTGGGATGATGACATTCCCAATATCTGGAAAGTAATTAAAAAAAACATGTTCCAAAGCACCAACCAGATGTGAGTTCGATGAGGTCTCCCTAGATTTTTTTCAGCTTTCCAACATTTGGTCATCGTCCCAGGCACCGACGATCCACTTGTCAATGGTGCAGGGGCTTCCGGGTTTTCCTGGGTCCGCGTTGATGAAATCGCCTCAGAAGGGGTCACTGAGGAGAAGGGGCGCATGGACAAAGGATGAGGATGATGCTATGTACCCTCTGCGAAACCTAGCAAAAAACTATGGAAAATCACCTTTAATGGGGAAATCCACGAACTAAATGGGCCATTTTCAATAGCTTTTTGTTAAATTGCCAGAGGGTAGTCTTCGTGACTTTTTCAGGCTAAATTTCAATGCAATACATCTGAACTTTGGCATAGGAAAGGGTGGCATGAATCTAATTACTAAACACGTCAGGCTAAAGGCGAGCATCCCAGCCCCATAACAGTGTGTCAGCCGGTGATTTATGTATATTAATGGGGAAAAACATGGAAAACGCAACAGGCCACCCCTGAAGTCATCATTTTTTACGGGTGTAATCTTCTTAATCATTTCCAAATGGTAGGTTGATAGCATTGGGTGAATCCCATATTGTAGTTCCTTGTTTTACATTGATTTACTTATTAAAAATTGTGATTTTCCATCTGTTCATCATATACATATATAATATAAACAATCTGATAGTGTCAATGTTATATCCATTGCTGTTGTTATATCCATTATCATCAAATACTATCATGCATTATTCTCATATATTGCATATACATACATATATATATATACATATTATAAATATATGTGGGTTTCCTAAAATGGTGGTCCCCCCGTAGTAGCTGGATGGCTTATAGTGGACAATCCTATTAACATGGATGAGAATTGGGGGTATCCCCATTCCAGCAAACCTCCATATGTACATAATATCTAATAGTATATGATATATCTAATATCCATATGGTATCCTATATATATATGTATATAATATCTAATATTCTCTTATCTGGTTGGTGGTTTTAAGCATCTTGAAAAATGATGGAGATCGTCAATGGGAAGAATTTTCCCATATATTGTGGAAAATAAATGAAAATAAAACCTGTCTGAAACCACCAACCAGTTTTCTCGTGAGAGCAATCTCCCTCAAGCCACAAGAGGTCCCCAAGAGGTCCCCACCTGTCCACCACAAGGGCAATGGCTCGCCCTTCAAATCCAAACTCTCCATGAGAGTTGGGATGGAGTTCTTCAGGAAGTCCTACCACAGGTAGCGACATTTTCTTTGCACGCACCACTCGGGAGTTGTAAACACAGAGATGTTTTTTTTGTCGGTTGTTAAATCCGTGAATCATCGGTAACCATACTAAGGAAGGTCATGTGAGATGATTTAAGTTCTTTTGAGGATATACTTAAGTATATGGAATAGTTGGTACTACAAGTTTTTAGCCATATAACAACTGGTTGCTTGACTATTCAACCATCTATGAACTGGTTATTGCCTCACATTAACAATAAGGATTGGCTGTAACCATTTTTTGTGAATTAATTTGGGGTAGTGACCATTTAACAATGGCAATCTTTTCAACAAATAGCTGGTTGCTGAAAGGAGAGGAAAGCTGTGACTTGTTGGTGGCTCGGTCGACCTGTAAACGCGCACTTTCTTATGCGCTTTTCCCATAGGCACAGCGTGTTTTTGTGCATTTTTCACCACGTATATCAGTGTTTGGTGGGGTGGGGTGGGGTGGGGTGGGGTGGGATGATAACGTCCATGTAACGCGTGATGCACAACGCACTGCGATGTTGATGTAATGTTCCTGCACGCGGACATCGTTACGCAGTGCTACGTTGATGGATGGGGTGGGGTGGGGTGGGGTGGG
>Ga0126342_10020217_pt1 | contig 11217 bp, 17 predicted proteins | sample Cyp1metagenome_FD_92528 | JGI IMG/M metagenome (GOLD analysis project Ga0126342, IMG submission 92528) | Coral microbial communities from Lord Howe Island, Old Settlement Bay, Australia - Cyphastrea 1 metagenome | ecosystem: Host-associated > Invertebrates > Cnidaria > Coral ...
AATGTGAGGCCCCCAAGATAGCTAAGTTGGTTTATAACTCCAATAACTATGGTTTATGGTATTTATAACTATAGTTACTGGGGCTTATAAACCAACTTATATCTTGGGGGCCTCACATTGTACTAATTCTGATTTTTCCCCAACAGCAAAACTTTGCTATGGGGTCTTTAGCCAAGATGAGCTCCGGTGCGATCCGGTTAAGCTTCAACACCAGGTTCCGGAGGGTTCTGGTGCAGATACCTCGCGAGGTTCCGGAGGGTGTAGGTGAAGATACCTGCTGAGGCTCCGGAGGGTTCTGTGCGGTTCCGGAGGGTTCCGGTGCAGATACCTTGTGAGGTTCCGGAAGTTTTAGAGGGTTTTGGTGCAGGTACCTGGTGAGGTTCCGGAAGTTTCCGGTGCAGCTACCTGATGAGGTTCCGGAGGGTGTAGGTGAAGATGCGTGGTGAGGTTCCGGAGGGTTCCGGGGCAGATACCTTGTGAGGTTCCGGAAGGCTCCGGTGCAGAGACCTTGTGAGGTTCCCGAGGGTTCTGGTGCAGATGCTTTGTGAAATTCCAAAGGGTTCCGTTTTTTTTTAAAAAAATTGCATAGGCGTTTAATTTTTATGGCGTGAGCGCTTAATTTTTATGGCATAAGCACTTTTCATGGTACAAACGCAGAAGCTTTCAAGCTGTTGGGGATATCACCTGAATTTATTTTTATGGCAAAAAAATGGTACACCACATTTTCGATCCATAATATATATATATATACATACACACACTGTATATACTCCGAATGTCACTCATGGGTTGTTTTTCTTGCCTTTTGATATTTTGGGAGTTATTTTTTTGATTGATTACCGAAATTCCCAGTTCTGCAGAATGTTCACACTCATTTTTGAGGATTTGATCATCAATCTTTATCAAGTTAGCATTTATCCTCTGGTAAACTAACATAACTATGGAAAATCACCATTTTCAATGGGTAAATCCACTATAAATGGTCATTTTCAATAGCTATGTTAAATTACCAGAGGGTATCCTCTGGTAATCTGATCAAACAATATCAAACATGGCAATGGAACACCCACCGAAAGATGAATTCCCATTAAAACAGTCGGATTTCCCGGCCATGATTTGTCTAACTCCGATCCCCGAAATGTCTACAAACTCATGCGACCTGAAAGGGGACAGGTGGATATGCACGAATTGGACCCACCCAATTTCGGTTCATAGCCGTTATAGCCTTTATCCTCGAAATGACGCCAAGATGAAAATGAGTCAATCGTACACCCCAATTCTTGCTGCTGGGATCATACAGTAGGAGATCTCCTCAAATGTCGTGAAAAAACCATGTTTTTTTCACATCCAGGATGCCTGCGTCCAGTGCCAATATCCTTGCAGCTTTGCTTTGGACCAGTCTTCCAAACGTGAGGACTGGACGCGTCTTGCACCCCCCCATGTTATGTCATGTTTTTTTGATGGCATATTTTTTTTTGGGCATGAGGTCTCAAACCATCCTGCTGAGTACCTTGGTCCTGCGCCGACAGCCTTGACACTGCCGAATTCATCTCCTGCGGAAACAGAGTTTGACATTTCAACGAACTTACTTTCCGGATATCAATCCACCAATATTTGCAATGTTTTACGTGTATTATAATTGTGTATATCTATCTATCTATCTATCTATCTACCTATCTATCTATCTATCTATCTATCTATCCATCCACGCTTAATCCCCATTACACCCCATTGTATCATCCCCTATAGTTATGTGTAAATCTCATCAGAATTCCACACATTCCCTGAGAAAACCTGTTGCTTAAATCTCCCATGATCTTCCCATGATCTCCCCTATCATCCAAAAAAAATAGTGACTATAGTTTAGAATTGGGCTTTATACAACTATAGATACATATAGATACTATATATGCCATGAAAAAAACCCAGGACTATAGATAGTGACCTTTCAGAAAAAACCATTAAAAACCATGGATGTTCATCCCTATCATCCCAAAATCATATATACTGTATATACTGTATATATATATATATATACCATGGATGTTCATGGTTCCCAGGACCGCTTAGCCCTGGCCTCCTTTGGCGCCGCTTTCTTCGTGGCCGTCTTCGATGGCCACCGTGGCGCTGAGGTCGCCGCCCTGGCGGCGCAGGCGGCGCCGCAGTGCTGGCGCCAGCGCCGCCACGCGGCGCCGGAGGCGCTGGTGGAGGCCACGGGGTTCCCCGGGGTTCCCCAGGGCGGGGCTGCCGAAACCATGGGAAAACATGGGGAAATCTATGGAAAAGATGTGGAGATACATGGGAAACACATGGGAAACACCACGATTTTGAAAGATGTTTGAAGTTTAAAGCATGATTCAACCATATTTGGGAATATTCATTTAATTTCTCCAATTCCGCCACTGGTTTTTGAAAAATCAGTTTGACAATACGTATGGTAATTTCTGGGTATATGATATTTTTGGACACAACCAAATGGATATTTAATTAAGCAACAAACCACAGGGATATAATTGATATTCAGAACGATATGAACACCAAACGGAGGATCGTGAAACCATCAAGATGCGGAGGCAAGTGGGTTACATCACTTTGCTGGACATGTCATATTCTTGCTGTCTTTCTGGCAACAGGTACTGCGAAAATGCCAAGACATGGCAAGGCAAGAGAGGCCTGCTGGAGATTTGAAGGGCTGATTTGAAGGGCTGCTGGTTGATTTTGGATGTTTTGATCACTTTTTGTATCCTGTGAAATGTGCCTGGAAAGCAACTTGAGAATCGATGAATCAAGGGAAAAATTAGAGGAAGCCCTCTTAATTTATCTGGCCAAAAGCAATGGATTTCTCTCAATTTCCTCTTGAACCAACCAAATGATGAGCCCGGCCGCGTTTCTGTTGCTACTGATGTTGCCTCACATTTTATGTGTTTCCCTATCAACAATTTCACCCTGGTCAGCCAGAAAACCTCAAATCTCCCAGGCTGCAGGGTGGCAGCACCGCTGTGTTGATGGCCACAGATGGTCAGCAGCTGTGCTGCTGCAGTGTCGGTGACTCGCGCGCCGTGGCACGCGTGGCGGCTGCACCCAGCGGAACGCTGCGGTTGACGCGGGAGCACAGCTGCCGAGTGCCCGAGGAGGCCGGGAATTTCTGCTGCGTATCGGTCAAGGCTGGTTTAGGTAATCATTAGTAATGATACATAGATTCATGAAGAGGTATTACATATGTACCTAAGAATCTATGTATTACATATGTACCTAAGAATCTATGTATTACATATGTATCTAAGAGTCTATGTTTGTATCCATGTATTTTGTAAATCTATTAGTTATGAGGAATTCTGATGATTTCTTGGCGATCGTTGGACTCAGCGCAGAATTTTTGTGGCTTCACCTGGCAGGTGGAGCGCATAGCAGCTGCTGGGGGCTGTATATCCTTTGGTCGCGTGGGAGGCGTGCTGCCCATGACACGCGGCTTGGGGAACTTTGATTTGGAGGCCTGCGATGGGGGACTGACAGGATCTAAACTTACCGGGATCTGAATCCAGGGGTCCTGTCGGAGATATCCCAAAATGGCATTTTTCATAGAAGCCATGGATTTTCAGAAGCCACGCAGCCATGATTTTCCACACCTACCCGGCTACCCTATTTTCATCAGATCCATCTGCCCAGTGGCTCCAGGCTGCAGGATTCGCCTGCATCCCAGATGTGATGACCTTACCCCTAATGGAGGCCCGGCCAAGGATGGGCGACGACCGGTCCTAAAAACATGTTTTTTTCTCGCGACAAACATAAAAGAAACACATGATAGGGTATAAGCCATCTATTTTTTGTATGATTGTAATGTATTATATAATATTATATATATATATAAATATGGTATGTATGTGTAGCGTAATCCGACCTCTTGAACCTATCAATATTCTCACCTGGTTCATTTCTATAGGCGGCGTTCTGATCGTTTTTCTCGGCACCTAGAAATCCATGGAGCCACTGGTATTTCATGTCCCAAATCCTGCAAGCAAATTTGGAAGTGCAGCACTACAAAAAGTATCAAAAAGTAAAGTCCAAATGGATTCCATGTGAAGTTTTTTCAGCTTTTTCTAAGAGTCTAAGAGTATTGAAAATTGATCGACGTTATTGAATTATTGCCCCCCGAAAACACCCCAAGACATTACAGTGATGCCATCGTGAGTTTGCTCTCTGTACCTTATGACTGCTCATGACATGGATGTTGACATGAGTGTACTTTCGGTACCATATGATTGCTGTCCATCGTTCTAAGGGGCTGGAGAGGCCTATATGTACAGATCATGGGATATTGACGGATGGGGGTCTAAATCCAACCATTTTGTGTGGTTATGAAATTATACATTCGATATAATGTATAAGGCAGAATGTGGTATGGGTTAGTCTGAACATGGGGAAACAATCCGCCAATTGACGAGAATTTCACGAGGAACATGATGATGATCATGAGATGGAATGACATACTTTGTTGTCAGACAAAACCATATACGGGTATTGGTCACAATTGAGTACCCCAAGAATTAGATGGTCAATACTAAACTAATATACTAATTTCAATATGTGGTCCCTTTTTGGGCTTCACTTTTGACCCATTGCCTTACAACGGCCATGGGTAGTCCCACAATATCACCATTTTGTATGGTATAAACCATCCCCTCATGGTAGGTTGATGGCACTGGATTTACCATGTGATATATACTAGTATATGTATATACACACACATATTTATATTTGTTTCCTGGCCAGATGGGATTTTCCTCATGACTTTACCATCTGGTTGGTGGTTTGGAACCTTTTTTTTTTTTACTTTTCCGTATATTGGGAATGTCATCATCCCAACTGACGAACTCCATCATTTTTCAGAGGGGTAGGGCGAAAAACCACCAACCAGATTATTTTCTCCATCATTAACCATCATTAATCACATAATTAATCATCATTAATCACCATGTTTTGGCAGATAGAAACCATCATTAATCACTACTGAAACCCAGTTGTTTCAGCAACGACCAGTGGCCGTGGCCCCCTAGGTGAGTTTCGTGGTGGTGGCCTCTGATGGCTTATGGGATGCGTCTCAGCGAATGGTGGGGGGAAATCCTTGGCCTTTGAGCTATAAAATGATATATATATAGTATATATATATATCTATCTATACATTATTTATTTATTTATTTATTTATATATATATATGTACTATGTGCTAGATTCCTCCGAAAAGCTGAAAACATGTTACTTTTCGGAAGGGTACAGTATCGCCGTGCACCAGGTGATCAGCGATGAGGAGTGCTGCGCTCTGGTGAGGGGCCCCAGCCATTGGGGTTTTACCCCTTCGGAAAACGATCGAACTGTTAGTCTGCCTGGCTGGGGAATGTATACATATATATATATATATGGTTAGTAAGGGAAATCATCCCCAAATGGCCTTAATTCAGTTAAATATTAAATATTACAAATTTACCCAGATATATGCAGATATATGATTGAAATGCCATTCAATATTTGTGTGATCGTTTGCAACGTGCTTTTGCTACTTCCCATTCCGTAGACTGTTCTTCGTACAAACATGTACAAACTAATCTATCTATCTACATTATCTACTGTGATCTTATTTGTGGCTTGAAGCATTTTCATCTAATCTGACCCAATCTTATCGAATCTTGTTTGAACCAAATCTACCATATGGGTAGTCACCGGTATTTCACATGCATCTCCACATCTCGTTTCATGAAAAAAATGAACCTAGCTAATCTATCAAAACACCAATGTAAATCTATCTATCTATTCACATAGATATGTTACATATACATCTGAGTTATACAGTCTATGATCTATGATCTATGTATATAATCTGAGTTCGATTATCCATTGTTTATACCACATATCATATATCATATATCAATCTGGGACTGGTTTTCGCCGGTTTTTGGTCGGTCCGGAAAACCGGAACGGAACCGAACGGAACCCTGGAACTTGCTGTTGGGTTGCGCTGGGTCAATATACCATCTACAGTCTATATAAATTTCATTAAATCTTTATCAATGTCACTAAATTTCATTACCTATCTCTATCTCCAGATTTACATTCGCAACCGTAGTTCTTTGTAAATCTATGTATCGACATATATCATCATCATATATTATATCATATTATATTTTATCATATCATATTATATCATATTATATTATATTTTTATTATATATATATATCTATCTATTCATGATATTCTGTGGGTTTTTGCTGCCTCCCAAGCGTTTTTTGGTGCCCCAGGTCTCCCGTGGCTGCACGGCAGACGGCCTGGTCCGGGAGGCGCGTCAGCGCGGCAGCAGCGACGACGTGGCGGTGGTGGCGACGTGGCGGTTGCGGCGGTGTGGCGGTCGAGGGATGGAGGGGTCGAGGGAACCAATATATGGTGAACTAACAGCAACTAACATATAGTGATATGGGTATGGATCAATACCTATTAATACCATTTTTAGGGGAATGAACATCCATTTACCAGCAATTTTGATGTTCACCAGGGGTACAAGGTTTTGACCCATCCCCATATAGCACTATTCAAAACCATTGGGTGTGAAAATCACCATTTTCAATAGCTATGTTAGTTTACCAATATCACTATTCATTAGCAATATATGGTGATGAATAGTGATTAATACCCTCCTGGTTAATGGTGATTAATGGTGGGTAATGATGGTTAACGACGGTGATTAATGGTGATTAATGATCATTAATGATGATTGATGAATAGTGATATACCCTTATGATAACAGTTATTTTCAGCTGACTGGGATGTTAAGTCCCCATGAAAGCCTGGGACACTGGGAGAGATTCTCCCATCAAATGGATTGTTACCCTCCTGGTAAACATACAAAAAGCTATTGAAAATGGTGATTTAGTTCGTGGATTTACCAATTACACATGGTGATTTCCCATAGTTATGTAAACGTTTACCAGAGGGTAGTGATGAATAGTGATTTGATCTATGATCTATGTTTGATGAATGGTGATCAATGATCTATGATTAATGGTGATCTATGAACATGAATAGTGATGAATGACTAGTGTTTGATTAATGATCTGGTTGACACTGTTAAGCTCTTAACTATGAATAGTGATTATTTGATCATAGATATATGATATATGGAATTCATAGTGATTGATAGTGATATTTATGAATATATGATATTATATGCTGATATAGTTATCAAAATGAATGATCTGATCATAGATAATTGTATGATATATGGAAATATATGGAATTAACAGTGGTTCATAGTGATTGATATATGGTTTTCTATGTATATATATATGTATGTATGTAGATATGGCTCATGAAGATTCATTCATGGTGATTCATAGTGTTTGTTCTTATCAATGGGTTTTTGAAGTCGTGCGGTATATGTGGTTCAAACCAGTGGTGTATTTTACTTACCCATTTGGACATGTTAAGGATTAATGTGGTAAATCCAATACTAAACCATCCCCAATACTAGTAGAGTGATTATATAATAGATTGATTAATAGTGGCTAATAAGGACTGATGGTGATTCATAGTGATTAAGATGGGGGATTTTTGTTTAGATGGCGCCCCCAAAATGGTGGGTTTGTGGTGGCTTAGTTGGATATATCATTATATATAATGGAAAAGATAGGACGTATTTGGTATGTTGGCATTGGATTATTCATAGGATGATAAAGGTAATTCTGGGAACCATACAGAAAACAAAAAAGGGAAACACTATATATATATATGATATACACATGCGTCGGGATAATATAGGAATATCTATACATATATAGTATAGACACAGTATGGGGAACTTTGTTACCTTATGAGAGAACATGATGATGAGATGGGATATTGGACTACCCTCTGGCAATTTGTATCAATTTGTTACATAGGTATGATCATGGCACATTTATAGATGATTCTGGGTAAATTATACCGACCTCACTGCGACCTCACTGGAATCATGGTTAATAAGAGGAATCATCCCCAAATGGCCTTAATTTACCCAGATGATTTACGATGACTTACTGGTATCTATTAAAAAGTGGTGCTCACCACCACTTCCCCCGGCGCGCCTGCCTGAGGTGACCCACTTTCCACCCCTCAGTGCGGCCGGAGCCTAGCGCCTGCCGACTTCGGAACGGAACTCCCGGAACGAGGCCGGCTGAGGCCGGCTGAGGATTGTAACAGGATTCCCCTCGGATCTCGAAATGGCCATGTTTTTTCAACGTCTGTGTCGTTTTTTGTCGATTTTATGGTGAAAGAAAAAGGCATGGAGTGGTTCCAGTGGGCCAGTCTTGGTTGCCGTTGAGGCCACTGTCGGGAGAGAAGTGCTGATTGCAACTGCGCCTAATTCAGACATGGAAAATATCTTGGGCTATCCCATACAGGATGGTGCCCCCCAGTTATAAGTTGGTTTATAAACCCCATTAACTATAGTTATGGGAGTTATGTTCACCAACTTAGCTAACTATGGGGCACCACCTTGTAGCCCAAGAATGGCTCCATGCGGCTCCATATCTACAAAAAGACCCAAAAGATGCACGGCCATTGCATGCAATTCATCGATGATGGACCCGGTTGCTTGGGAGGTCTACTTTTGGACCTTCGATGGTCGCTAAGGGTGATCTTGTTGGGCATTTCTCAACGCAAGACATCCCAGAAATATGAGCTGGGATTTTTCATGGATTTTACACTTCTATCAGATATATATATATATCTACATATTTTCACATATTATATATATATATATATCTTTATATATATAGATATCATTGCTATATTAAAAACCTGGGAGCCTGGGATTATGTGTATATATATACATATATATATACAGTGGCACGGGCACAATCTTTAGCTAGCCTCCGTTCGCAAGCCCCTGTATTTTCAGGAATATCCAATCAGGGCCATGTCAGCCTCGTGTACAATTCAAGCAGCGTCTACTTGGACACCGCTTCTGCGCCATATACCAGCTCCTGCTTGTTGCTCTGGCTATATTTTTCTACATCGATGTTTTCTCCAACCACTATTCTGGATTTGTCGTATTCAACTCCTTCCTCAAGGCTATGGGGGAGGCCTTGCACATTCTCTTCTCTCCGAGTTACTGTACCTGGAACCAGTACCAAGTCAACCATCTCTTACTTGGTCTCATTGTGTCTCGTTTCCCTTGCCTTATTCTCCTGCTTGCGATTATTTTTCTCCTTCACCGATATTTTCTCCACGCACATTTTTCTGGATTTTTCACACTTCACTCCAAGATGAAGACAAAGCGGGAAGTCTTCCACACCAACTCCTACTTGTCGCTCTCTTCCTTTGCTGGAATGTGCACTCCTCGTCATTCTGTACTGAAGGGGCTGTGGCAATTTCCATGTCCTGTTCTCACGGGATTGAAAGTCCCTGTTTATAAAGTGAAATTTGTTATAAGGATTTTTTCGCCTGGAGGTAAACTACCACCAGGAAGCTGTTATCATCAGCTCCGACCAAACCATGCCACATCACAGGTGGCAACTTTTCATTAAGCTCTCTCCACTTTAATTTTAGGGGCCAAGACATAATTTTCCTTCCAGCCACATCAACTCCATTACGCCTAAAACTCGCAGGGGCCGCCAGAGGCGTGCCGGGAGACCACGGTCACTCCATCGTTGTTACTTTCTCCCTTTTCTAGTTTTACTCAACAAAGCGAGAGACAAGTGGTCACGAACCCTGCTGTGCGTCAGGGGGCCGATCTCCTCAAGTATATTTTCTCTTTTGTGATGATTGCTTCTCCGTCGTTTCGTTGGTTTTGGGGTCCACCTACACAAAACCATCGGGTCCCGTGTTATAGGTGCTGGTTAGTAGCTTCTCCGGCAGCCTGCAGCCACAGCTGCTGCTGTCGCGTCGTTCGGCATGAACTGCATATGGCAGCGGAAAAAAATAAATATACAAATACATGGATAAATCAATAGATAAACAGATTAAAGCAATAAAAAGAATAAATCAATAGACAAATAGATAAGATAAATAAAAAATGCATGAATGAATAAATCAATACATAAAAACATAGATAGATAAGTACATAAAAAACAAATAAATAAAGAAGTAAATAGATAATCAAAAAAATGAATATATGTAAATATATATATATATATATCCACATGTATCTACATATCACACCAAGGTCAGAGAGAAGAATCTCATTCACCCCTAGTGATCCAATCGGCGAACCTCCGATTTCAAGTGCTTGCCGTGCCACTGCGCAGCCCCTGGAAGCCAACGCGAGACTCGGGAACGGGAAGAGTCGACTGCTTCTGAGGATCAGAGAAAAGTTGAAGTTTGCCTTGCATCCTCGGGTTTGCCAAACAATCTGGTACACGCATACTGTAAATTGGCCATTCAACAAGAAAAATATGATTAACCATTAATCATGTTTATTTTTTTTCCGTACCTTATTTTCAGATAAACCCAACTGTATGTTCCTTCAGCTTGAGAACGTTGGTAATTCGGGCAAACTATAAAGATGTAGCAGTTGCAGGGACGCAGGGAGCATCCTAGAAGTACGACATCCAAGTGCATGCTTAAGACTGGCCATTGGTTCCCTCATGGACCACGGGCACCTATCGCAAATAGCACCAAGTGGAAGGTTGAGACGTCATTGCCGTGGGAACATCCTTATCCAAAGCCACGTTTGTTTTTGGCATGTCTCATGTTGGTCCGGCGTGCGAAACTGACGAAGTGGTAATTGTGAGCCATCTTATTTGTTTTTGGTGGGACAAAATGATGTTTTTAAGGAATGTATACTTACTTGTACAATTTTGCACGTGTATACGTATATATATATACATACATAGATATACACATATATGTATATATATATACAAATATCATCAGGTTATCCCTATACATACATTGATATATATATACATAAGTATATGTACATATATATATATATATATCTAAATATCTATATATCTATGTAGGTATATATATATACCTACATATATATATATACATATGTATATACATATATATAGGTATATATTTATATCTATCTATATCTATATAGGTATATATCTATATCTATATCTATATGTATATGTATATCTATATCTATATCTATATCTATATCTATATCTATCTATATTTATATAGGTATATCTAAATCTATATCTATATCTATATCTATATCTATATATCTATATCTATAT
>Ga0126342_10020218_pt1 | contig 11216 bp, 8 predicted proteins | sample Cyp1metagenome_FD_92528 | JGI IMG/M metagenome (GOLD analysis project Ga0126342, IMG submission 92528) | Coral microbial communities from Lord Howe Island, Old Settlement Bay, Australia - Cyphastrea 1 metagenome | ecosystem: Host-associated > Invertebrates > Cnidaria > Coral ...
ACCCTTCCAGGTCGCCCCTGAAGGACGGCAATGGACATCAATCCCACTGTGAAAAGGTGCTCCGACCGGGAGGTTCTGGGTTGAAAGTTGTCCTGGATTTTAAGCGTCCTTGGCCTTGGCACCAAAACGTGTATCATATATTGCACATATATATATATAGATAATATTATATATATATATATTAACATGTATATAATATATATATATATATATAATGTAGGCTCATATAGGCTCAATTGTTAAACCCTTGCTGTATTTTTGTAGCAATGCTAGACCTTTCTTTCACGGCTCTCAGACCGAGCTCTGAAGTTCCTTTCAGTTTGCTTTCAGAGATCAGCGACAGGTCATCTACCTGAAAGGCTATGACAAAGTTGCCTTCGTGGAGCAGGGAAGCAGATGCTTGAAACTGCCGGGATACCCGGAGAATCCAGAGACATCAAAAATCGACTTGTAATAGCCCCAACATCACAAAATCAACCAAGTTCTGACGACCTTTTGTCACCTGCTGATCTTCGTTTTGGGATTCTTAGCATCTGCCCCAGTTTCGTTTGATGAAAGTTGATGGCGAGGCAAATATTGGGTATGGGTCAAAATCTTGTTGCCGCTTGGTGTTCTGTTTCCATCCCAAAACTGTCATGATCGATTCATTTGATGGTGATTTGGGATAGAACTAGCTTATCTTTCCCTGCAAGTCCGAAGGGTCATTGACCTGGAGGGTTTACTTGGAATCATCCATATACAACTTGATAAAACCATCCTCACCTCACATGTCGGGTGTGAACACTGGGCTCAGCGCATCACTAGGTGCAGCCCAGATATGAAGCCCTACTTTGAAATCAGAGACTTCACCCAGACGCCTCTTTGCGCGGAGTACATCGAGAAGTGCCATCCGCGGGCTGCGATGGAAAGGAGGGCAGTTGCAGATGGAAAGATGTCTGTTTTTGCACACTCAATCAACAGTGTAGGCATATGTAAATCAGATGCACGCCTTCGCAGATGCCTATAGCCTATAGCTTAAAGTATTAATCTATATCATCCAAAGACATTTGCAAGTCCTCTCATCTTTGTGTGTGTGCCAAAACAGATTACATATCCTTAGATGCCGACCCAGGATCACGGAAAGTGAGTACAGCAGATGTTCATGGTGAGGCATCATGTCCATGGGTTCTTCTGACTGTTTAGCAATTTGACTTTGGCTCCCAGGAAGCCCCCCATCATGACTGACCCTTAGCTCACTCTTTTCAGCTTGTCAAATCAATGCAGATCAGAACACCGCAGACGATCTGTATTCAACGCACTGTTTTGGGGGTAAGTAAGTATCGGTTTCAATATGTCCGCGGGTGCATGGCGCCGCCCCAAGCATCAAGCAGCAGTTGCTGCGTGTCTTGCATGGCTTCTGCAAGGCGTTGATCTGACCCTGAATTTTTCGAGTCTTGGTGTTCAAAGGCGACACCTTGGACTCCTTTCAGTGACTGGTTGATGGTTTCAAATATGTTTCTACTATATATATATACAATGGTATATATATATATATATATATATGTGTGTGTGTGTGTTATGCCTTATTATGTATTATAATACATATTTAAAGAGGCTGTTTGGGATGATTCAAGTTGACTTTCTTTTTTTGAGAGTGGTTTCACCACCAACGAGGTGATGACTGGGCTCCTTCCCCAGGAATCACGCGCTGAAGAGCCCTTCAACCCTTTGAAGTTGAAGGGCTATTTTTGGGAGACAGGGAAGTTTTACGAGGGCCAGACTTCTGAGATTTCTGAGTCAAACATCACCAAGATCTTGGAGGAGTTGAGACAGACAGAGTCACTACTGCAACTGGCTCAGGAACACAGCCGGAGTGATCCGGAGTGTGTTTTTGGATGTTTTCTCTGTGATTTCTCTCTTTCTTTGTCTTGTGGGTTTCCCAAGGGGGTTGTGCCATAGAATTGCTCACCCTTCTGCGGCTTCAAACTTTCATGATACATGAGATGTTGCTGCCTTCAGATCTTTCTCCATCCATTACCAGCTAGGGCCAATCCGACAACATCTGTCAGCCGGCCACCAGGCAACCCTGGGAGTCCTTGGTGTCCGAAGGCAAGTTTGAAGATCTCAAGACACAGCTGAGGCCGGTTTCGATGTCATGGTTTTCATCGGGATCGAAGGAGAATTTGCAAAGCCCATCACCGAAGATACAGGATGTTGAGAATTATCCCTTAAACCAATCCTGGGAGGTAGTTATATGATATGTAATTATATATGATATGTTATTATATATATAATATATATATACTTCAGGACCAGTGTATACATAGTAAATGGAAGTAATAAAGATCATGGTCTATGGATTTCTTGAATCGCCAACCATGCACTTTGAGGGTACCGCTCTTGTTGCTGTTGCTGTTGTTGTTGGTGGTGGCGATGATGGAGACCACTTGTCCCGGCTGTTCCTCTCAGGGGTGCAAACTTTTCAGAGAGCCTTTTGAGGATTCGTGGCAAACGCGCGGCTCGGCATCGGGGTGTTTTTGAAACATAGTTGGAACCAGCAGCCTCAATACATGATTGTCCCTACTTTCTGCAGACTGGCCAAGTTTGGGATAGTTTTGGGTGAAAATGTGTTGCACTCCTTACGAGATTCGAGAGGAAAAAACAATCTTCATTGGACTGGTTTCCAGGGAACATTTACAGGAAAGCCATTTTCTTGATGGAAAGAAGTAGGTTTCCTGTAGAGCTTTCCTCAAAAGTCCAACGAATTGTCTCATAGGTCTCATTTCTTTTAACGACATTTCTTAGGTACACGAGTTTTGTTGCTGGACAACCTGTGCAGGTACTGTCGGTACTGTATATTTGAGTCCTTTTTTTGGGGAGATGCAGAGATTTCTTTCAGTGCTGTACATGTACGTTCCTACATATTGGGCCTTGGGTTTATACAAATTCAGGACACCGGTGCATCTATCCTAGAGATTCCTAGAGTTCATGGAAATGTCTAGACCGGTGCAACTCTTTGGTGATCTTTTTTCAAGTCATGAAGCATCCATGGATGATATCCACCACATCCATGGATAATATCGCCATATTGGGTCAAAATTAAAGACCTAGACCACAGATGTTTGATGATTTTTGCAGTATGAGTCATTCCATGATTGGGGTATCACCATGTAAATCAGCCCTTTTATATGGTAATTCCATCTCAAGCTGCCCAGGTTTTGAAGCTCTTGTCCCAACAAGAAAGCACTGTGGAGGATGACGAGAAGTTTCAGGAGGCCGAGCTAGGCTATGTCCTCCTAGGTCGCTAGGTCGCGGGAAAGATCGGGTTTTTGACAGAGAAACAAGGGGATTCAAACTCATGATAGGTCAATGTGATTTGAAAGTGATTAGATAGGTAAATCATAATCAGTCATCTATACATGGTTTGAATGTTTTTTTAGTGGGAACAACCATAAGCTTTAATAGGTAAATGATCATCAGTCATCTATAATTTTGCCATGGCTTCCATAGATAGCTATGTTAAATAACCAGAGGGTAACATGAGTTAACAAATGCAAACAATGAGATTGAGGTGCTGGTGGCAGTTGAACCAGGAGGTCACGCACATGTTAGGAAAGAAAAACACAGGAACCCCCTCAAATAATCCACACTGGAAGTGATCAGAATGATGAAGTTCAGGAGAACCAAAAGTTTGTTGATGTTTTCTGTTTGCTGGCTGATTCATTCTTGGTTAGAACATGTTAAAACATGTTGAAACAAGATATGGTGATATGGGATGATACGATATGACATGGTGCATTTGATGACTTGAAGTGAACTGTTTTGATTTCACAATCTCAAGTCTATAGATTCCTTATATATATATATATACGTGTACATATACATATTATATATATATATACATGATGCATTGATATGATATGAGACATTGTCGGTATGAGAGACGATATTAGTGATACCTCAGGTTTTGACCGACCATGTTTCACCCAATTTTCCACAAATTACCATGTTAGAACTCAACATAGCTATGCAACATGGTCCATTTATGCATGATAAAAGCCTGGAAAATGGCCTATTAAACATGGTGATGTTCCATAGCAAACTGTTAGTTATAACCAAAGGGTAAACACAAACCCGAAGCCTTCTAAGCAAAGTTCATCAAAATAATACATACTATGGTTGTATCACGTATCTAACCATAGTTGTTTGGGGATTATATCAAGTTATATCCCAACTTCCTGGGGTTATGGCATGTTATGGCACCATGATAGGGGGCACCGTTACGTTACCATCACCAAGGTCAAGAGTTGAACGGTTTGAACTCCGCCATTGACTCGGCCACCGTGGACTTCAGTCGTGGGGCCTTCCAGCTGGTGGTCAGTGAGACAGAACGTGCAGCCAAGGACGAGCAGGAGCGGGCAATGCGAACATTGGGGGATTTCACCAAAAAACATGGGGATCTATATAATGGGAAATCATATATATATAGAGATATATAGAGATATATAGAGATATATAGAGATATATAGATATATATATAGAGATGATATATATAGAGATGATATAGAGATGATATATAGAGATATACTTGGAATATGATGCGGGATGGATGTAGATTTCATGGGATTTTAAGCGTCAACAATAGGGATCTAATGGCGGTCTACTGGGGAGATTGATACAACATGATAATTGTAACAAAAACAATATTTCTGAGATTTGAATTTGTCAGACAATCGGGGATAACTCCAATATATTATATAACAAGTTCAATAGGCAAAATAATGACAAATAAACAATCAAGTTTGGGGAACCCCTATACAGTCTTTTCAGACACCCATATTGGAAAATCCATCAGTTCCCGAAAATTTCCGTAGGTTGCCTGGAGGATAAAATGTGCAAAATGAGGGAATATGTCCATGGTCAAATATGGCAAACGTAGACTTCTATGATGTGACAAAAATTTCAATCAATGGCTAGAAATGGAGGCTTTCAACCGTCGGATTTAGGGAAACAGGATTTTTGGGACAAATCCGCTTGGAAGATCATACCCTCCTGAAAACAAACATGGCACCCCAAAAAAAGGAAAGGGATATTATGGGGATATTTCATGTTATTTCCAATAGGAAAATCGTGCCCCAGACCCACTCAGCAAAAATTGCATGTGTTTGGGACAAGGTCATCTTAGACACTGTGCCAACAACACAGCCCATCATGATTTGCCGTACACTTGCTGTTCATAAAACCAACATCGAAGGGACACAAAGAGTGCATTTTAACATATTTTAACAACTTAAATTCTCATTTGATCTTACTATATGTTCCTATGAAATCCTATAGTTTTGTTTTACATCCACTGAATATCCACTTAGTTTTTGTTTCTTTACGCCATGAAAACTCCCAGTCCGTCGCTTCCAACTCTGAGGACCTGGCTTGGAATCTGGTCGCCACCCTGCGATCTGTGCGCAAACGCCTGGGCAAATTCATCGAGCTGGCGGACCAGGCGCGTGACCCGCCGTGACCCGTGAGGATCCTGAGATGAAAAAACGAACGACGCGCGAGGCGAGAGGGCCACCCGGGTGCGTTGAGGATGGGGTGAAAACGTGGCATTTGTGGCAAAACATGGAAATTTCGATGGCAAAACTCTAGCTATGGGTGGGAAATGACTCGAAATGAACTGTGATTTTGGAAGTAGGGGAGCTGAAGTGGAACACAATGTGATCAAGACTGGTATTTTCAAGATAGACTCCACCTATTTCGAGAGACAGATACAAATGAGGGCTTGGTGGTTGGACGGCTTTGTTTGGGAAGCTTAAGTGATGGACATATGGTTGTGGGTCAATTTGGGAAGCACCTGAGATTAAGAATTGGCAGATAAAGGTCCCAACATGGCTTATTCAGATCATTTTGGGGGCGTCCAGTCCACCAGGCTTTAACGATGGTCCTGACCCTAAATTTGCAGGCAGATTGAAGCACCAGGGAGTGTCTGTGTCTACCCTCTGGTAAACATACAAAAAGCTATTGAAAATGGCCCTTTTATAGTGGATTTACCCATAAAAAATGATGATTTTCCATGGTTTTTTGTATGTTTACCAGAGGGATTCCATAATCCATTGGATTCTCATCATTTTCCCCATTCAGCACGTCTGAGGTACAACTGGGTAGCAGTTTCCTGTTGCCAACTCAGAGTGAAGTCGAAAAAACTGACTCGTTGTCGATGGGATCAGGAGACACCTACTTGGTGGTGCAGTTCCAGTTGTAGGTGGATAATCAAGCATAGTTATAGCGGTTATATCATGTTATAATCCGTGGATATCCGTGGTATGTTATGTCATAATCATATAATATCTATAATCCATGTTATAATAATCCTTTAGTTGAACCCATTATTCATAGATCATCCCGTAACTTTGTTTTTTCTATATCCCGGTATTTTTTTCCGCGCGTATAATCGTCGCGGAGGCTCTGACAAGTATCTCTCCTTCTTTGACGTGGACAACTCCTTGAAGTTTGGACCTTGAAATCCCATATAATCAGCCCGAGCTGGTGGCTGGTGTTGCTGGTGAATGGTGGGACCTCAGACGACTCATTTTTTGAAGCATACATTTTATAGAGATGCTCCTGGAATACAGCCAACCAAAATGTCAAAACATAAAAAAACAAGGGGGAGATTTATGAGTTTCTAATGAGGATCTTTCTCCTCTTTTTGAGGAGAATCTATACACATGTCCCATTTTTATCCATTTTTCAGGTGGTAAATGAATGGTTTTCTGCGGATTTTCCCTTCTGAACTGAATCCACAATCAGCCAGCATGGGGCGTTCGGCAAATATCCCAGTCCATCGGATGCTTCAGAAAAGGCTTGGAGTCCTGGGGCCAAAACTGATCATATATGTATAATATAAACCTATAATCAATATATATATATTATACAGATATATAGTATACAGTATACAGTACATATATATATGTCAGTGATTATATATATATATATTATATACATATATATATAGTATACAGTATATATATACATATATCATAGTTATACATAAAATCTATGTATATATATACATATGTACATACATACCGGTATCACATTGTTGGGTTAAATATACATTCCATCATGTCCCATATCATGGTTTGTTTTTATATGGTTTTATTGTTTCATAATTTGTTGGTTAAATCATCATTTAAATCATTGTATATGATTTTGCAGATGTTTGCCCGTAAAATCCAAATCTGCGCTTGTAGAATTACATGTTTCTCTTGGTTAAATAAGTAGCTCATTCGATTTTGTATAGTGAGCCACGACATGTTGAAATTGTCGAAAATTATCTTGGTCAAATCCTCATCTTTGTTGGTTCAATTCAATTAAATCCCATATTTTTGCTGCTGAAGGCAACATTTCTATGACCATTTCCAGGCTGAGTCATAGTCATCGCTGAGGCTGGTGAGGCGTGTGCAGAGCAAGACCGCCCAGCGAGTACTGTGCTGGAGTGAGGACTGGGCTCGCGGAAATCAATCCAAATTGATGAGACATCTTGTTTGGGCCAATGTCAACCCCGGATTAATAAACCATGGTTGATTAATTAGGGGGGTACTCCCCCAATAGTTATGATTTGATACTTAAATGGTACCTTCCCAATTAAACAGGCTAGGGATTTATTAATCCAGGGTTGACATTAGTCGGTTCGTGGCATGGACTGTGACATGATGTGACATACTGTGACTCTGCATAATGCAGAAAACTATGTTTCTAGTTTTTTTTTGGGGGGGATATTTGGTGGGTTTCCAAGCTGGCCTACACCAGGACCCGGAAAGAGTCAACATGATAAGCGCTGTGATATTTCGAACTTTCTGTTTCATACCTATCACATCCTATGGCTCTTTGCCCCAAAATACGGTTTCCCCAAGGCTCTGGGAAGGCCGTAGCAAGACGTACCAAGGGCCGTAGCTGTGTAGCCACCCACGGGATTCCACCAGGCTGCAGAAGTCTTGTTCAGCGCAGATCATGAGGGCAGGCCGCGGTGCCGGTGGTGCGCCAAGCGTGCCCCAAATGGGATCCCTCAGCAGCCTCAGCTACCCAAATAACCAAAGAAATTGGGATGGAAATCCCGTTGCTATGTCTGCTATGTTCTGGGGTCAAACATACACTTACCAAAAAAACACCGTGAGGTTCCTTTGGTCTTTGCACAAAGCACAGGTTTAAAGCCATGTTTGAAGAGCAACTCCAAAGGTAATTCTTTGTTTTGGGAATCTGAGGAGTTTTTTGATGGCATTTGAACATTCTTTGTGATGTTGTTGGCAGGATCCTGTCATGGAGCCTGCACAAAGCGCGGAGCCTAAGACCTTTCGTCACACTTCATCCGTTCGGCTCCAGGGCTCAAAATGGCTCAAAATGGCTCAAACCTCTGTTCAGTCGTTGCGGAAAGATATTTCTTTGAAACGAAATTGATGGTAGATGATTTCATTTAATGTCATTTATATACATATTTATAAGATCTATAAAGCTAAAACATATCTATCTTATATTTATATTTATAATCCATCATGACCATCATGGTTGCCCTTTGTTTTCCCCTTATGGCTAGTTAAAAAAAAAGGTTGCGACGGGGCTTAGTTCGTCCCAGGTGCCAAAGTCACGCTGTGGGGATGCCAACGAAAATAGAGACTCATTGCGCAAAAATAGGGTTTGAAGAAGTGATGATCCACTGTATACTATATATGTATATAATTATGCACATGTATATATATATAATATATATATATATAATATTATACAGTGATATTCAGGGTTGTACCAGCTGCTTCTTTGGAGATTGTGAAATAATCCACTGGGAATCCCATCACGAACCAGTTTCGGGATGGACAGTGAGGTGAAATTCGGTCCTTTTGATGACAAGACGTCGCTTGAACCAAGGGAAAGTGGGAACAGTGACGCAACTGCAACGGAGCAGCTAGATGAACGAAAACAGTCCAAGACTATTGATATAAAGAGTGTCCTTTGTTTCTATCCAGAGTCAATGAATATGTTCTAATATTTTATAACTGTGCGAAAAGTCAATGGCATTCACACAACTGAAGCATACCGACGAGGTATTTTCTCAGATATTGGCACTAAGGGTACATCCTAAAAATCATCAACATGGTCGGAGAGTCCGAACACCGAAACACATGGACTTGCTGGTATATGACTGCTTCCTGTATAGTGTACAGGAATGATCCGAACTTTGGTCGCCAGGGGTGAGGAGAAGAAAGAACCCACCTGGCGAGACTTCATGAAGGCTGGTGACAGCAGCGACACCAGGGCACATTGGCTGCGGCTGATAGTGATCGTTTTGCTTCAATGATTTCCGGTTTGTGATGGATCACCCGTGCGCTCAGTTTAAGCGTGGAGGTCTGATGGTGCTTGTGTTAAAGCCACTGCTTTTTTGCGTTGATCATGGTTCTAAAACTCCTGAGCTTCTACAGAAATATCATGTAATAACTGGTATTGGTCGTTACAGAGTTTTATATACATGTTACTAGGAATGATGAGAAGTATCTCATAATTACATAGACTGATGATCTGCTCTTTACCATTTTTTTTTTCGTGCACAATCGTATGCTAGATCTCAATGTGAAGCACAACAGCTAGTAATTGTGGCAGCCTCTGGCAGCCCGAAAAAGAAGTGAGCCCCGCCAACCAGCTACTGAACCAAGAAAGGTTCATCTTCAAACCTGGGTCAATCTTGGATGGGCACTTCAACACTTTAATCTTTATCATAATTTGGGTTATACAGCCAGAAGACAAAGTCGTGTCTTTTTTTAAAGAACTGACTATATTTAGTTGCAGCGAAGCTTTCCCTGGAAGTGGTGCCTTTTTGCAAAACACAGGGGAACTCTGGTGATCTCAGCGCAACCATGTTGTTTTAGATTTTTTTAGTGTTCTTGTGTTGTTTCTTGCGTTCAGGTTGGCTTTAGGTATCATCGTCCTAACCAGCTGAAGATTTTTAGATGCAGAGCATCTCAGATTCGCAAAAGTCTAAATGCGCGTTGTACTGCGGCTCAAGCCTTTGGAAAAGCACGATTTCAAAGTCGCCCATGCAGATGGGAATCGCTTCATCAGCATATGAGGCGTTGATACTTGGATGCAAATGGATAGATTCTGTGTAGACGTTTGTCAACGAGTTGGTTACTTGGTTTCTATTTTCTTTGAATTGTGCTTTCCCAATCTTTTCATTCCTACGTGGGATGATGATCTTCATCTTTCTGGGATGGCTTTGACTCGTGGCTCAACCAAGTCTTGTTGCTTCATGAACCCATGGCTGGTTGCATCCCCATTTATGTATGGCCTTGCTTCATTTCTCATGTACCCTCTGGTAATTTAACATAGCTATTGAAAATGGCCATTTATAGTGGATTTTCCCATTGAAAATGGTTATTTTCCATAGTTATGTTAGTTTACCAGAGGGTAACATATCATCATTTTTTGCTGATGTTGAATATATGGCACATCTTGGGATCTCTTCAACAGGGGCTTGCCCGGTTTGCCCAAAACCTGGCTTATATGCCCCGTAGGTATGGCCGCATGGCCATTTCAATAGGAACTATGCTCCTGTAAACCCTGATATGATTCTAGGGGTACTCACAGCGTTTCCTGTGGATATTTGCAACTTTCACATAGCACTTGTACTGGTACTGGCAACTATACAAAAAAAATCCAACGGTCCTACCAATATTGACGAATGTCATACTATACCACTCTCCAAATGGTAACTTTGAAATTGTAGTATCATGTATATAGTATTCACATTCAATCTACAAAACAAAGTTAAGATCAAATTTCACCTCAGCATCTAGGACCTTCCCCAAGAAAACGGATTTCTCACTCCTCCCAGGCACCCCGAGCTGTCATATCAGCCCCTCTGGTCGATCCTGGCTCCGGAGTTGCGTGCAGCACTGAAGGCGGAGGATCCCAAGGCGAGAACACCATGGAGATGTTGTTTTTTTGGGAGGATTTTGTGGCGGGAAATTATCTGGATATTATTTTAGATGAAATTGGACATCAAGGGTTTGTCCGTGTGGGTTGGTCTAAGAATGAAGAGATATGATGGGATTGAATTGCATAATATTACCATATATATTATAATATATATTATATCTATACATCATTTTTGTTGGCGCATGGACTGGGGTACCTGGGAAAGCCGCATATTCGGAGAACATCGTCGGAAAGGTCAGCGATTTCAGGGTTCTTAA
>Ga0126342_10020219_pt1 | contig 11216 bp, 8 predicted proteins | sample Cyp1metagenome_FD_92528 | JGI IMG/M metagenome (GOLD analysis project Ga0126342, IMG submission 92528) | Coral microbial communities from Lord Howe Island, Old Settlement Bay, Australia - Cyphastrea 1 metagenome | ecosystem: Host-associated > Invertebrates > Cnidaria > Coral ...
AACCACTCCCCAAGCCTAGGTTACCAAAAAAGAAAAACAGGGACAGTCACAATCCGTCACATTCTTTGTGCGCTTCGAACGCGCCGGAGATCCCTTTCCGGATCTTTTGGTTGGTTTCTTTCCATGGCCCCCTGAACTTCCTGGAACAGGAGGCTCAAGTGACGAAAAGGTGAGACGAGTGGAGGCGGTTTGAAAGAAGTGGAGAAAAGGACGAAGGGAGGGAAGCGAGGGGGGGAGAGACATTTCGGCAAGCACAGAGAGACCCTCATTGATATAGATTCGAGCAGTCTTGGCTGCGTGCCATCGGCCTTGCAGCAGAATCTTATCCAACGAATGGTGCCTGGAAAACCAAAAAGTAGCACCGCCTCTCCTCAGGCTATATGGTCTAAAGCCATACTCAGTGAGATTGAGAGCCGCTAGGACTTCATTGAACTTAGCTCTCCAGTGAGCCGCATTTGGGGCAAATGGGGTGGAAGGCTGGGCCAGGGTTTTCCAGTGGCGGACGACATTCACCACAATGTCATATCCTACCACGACGGATTCAGCCGCACCTTGGCGTTTGCCCCCTTTAGTCAGCCCCAAGGACACAACAAGAGAACTTTGAGTAGTACCACAACCAACATGAGAGGCCCGGAGTGACAAGATCTCCCCTGTACGGAGCATACCGTAGTAGCCTAACAACAATGAAACGCCAAAGGTAACATGCTGGTGGAAGAAGCACCAACCCACCATAGCATGCAAGACATGAGACGGAAGGGGGGGCGCGCGAGATGGGATCTCATGCAGCGACCAGGTCTTGAGAAGCCTCCAGGCTCCTTGCAAGTGCCCGCGAAGCTTAATGTCATGGTCTTGAAGACCAGCAACTGTGTCACTGGCCAAAGCCCGGCCATGGCCAGTGCTCCACAAGTGTTCCAAGTATTCACAAAGCAATGGGTCTAAAAGATTGCGTTGGCGCGGCAACTCTAAAGAGTTATCTCGGAGAAAGGCTAAGAAGCCATCAATGGCGCGATTGTAGCGTTGCTTTGTTGCCGGTTGCACTGTAAGGTCCTTGAGTGATCCTAACTGCTGTCTCTGAGCCGCTCTACCTGCCTGTGTAGCTGCCTCTAATAGGCGTTTAGGCATGCCTAAATTTGGTACGAACACGTGAACCCCACCGGCTGGGCCGGTCTGCGGGGTTCGATTCAGTGCTGACGTAGCCCCACAGGGCCTGGTTGGAACTGCACAGGAGCAGAGCGTTGATTCGAGACAGAGTGGACCGGAGCTTTCGGCTTGATGACCTTCCGCGGGACAAGGAGTGCAACACTACAAGGGAATCGACCAAATGCAAAAAACGTTTTCCCACCATTTGCTTATGCTGAATGCGCCATTTGAGGGACGTGAGCACTGCCCTCATTTCGAGAGCGTTGATGTGCTCTCCGCAACCCTTCCATTGCCATCCAGTGACAACTTTCCACTTCCAGAGCTTGGAGGGCACCGACGTGCGGAGGCGCTGGAACTTGACCAACTGACTTGATGGTGCAGACAGGAGAATATCTTCACCCTTGACACTGACCAAGTTTCCAAGTTTTGCCGCCAACGGGGGGGGGGGCGCAGGCCCTCGCATGGGGCGAAGCGGAGACCTCCACAAACGTGATTGCAAGAACACTTGGTGGTTGGGGTTGATGAAATTCATCACCTGTTGCGGGGAGTACCTAGGGCACAAGCCCAAAGGCCCGCACAATTGGGCCAGGAACCAAGCCACGACAGGAACGCACCAGCTGTTCCCAATCAGGCTGTGCCGAGCATCGAGATGCTCTGCAGTGTTCCTGGACGCCTTGGGCAGGCAAGGCACGGTGTAGCCGACGGGGAATCCCATCATGTATTCTTTCTCCTCGATGTCTGGCAGCCGCATTTCATTGCGCCGGTTAATCATGAGGTTCTTTGCAGTGTACTGATAGGGGGGATAGCGATGACGGTCCTGAACCCAACGATCCAAATCTTGGGTAGTACAGGAGCGAATCCCTGCTGGTTTATGGCCTGGCCGGTCTCGTGGACGAGAGGTTGTGAATGTGGGAAAAGACCTGGAAGGGTCTACCTTCAACCAGCCTTCCTTACACACTTCTTCAAGGTCCTGACTGGCCGTCAATACCACATGGCGAGGAGCACCCGTGCTCCCTGGCCCATAGACCACCCCTTCATCCTGATAGGCCAGCTCCCAGCTGACCCAATACAGGCGCGGGCGGTGACACCAAGTCATAGTCCCGGCATCACACTGCCAAGGGCGATCACCGAAGTCGGCACTCATGACCTCGCAGTCAGTACTGTCCATCGAGGCGACGCTTTCCATGAGGCAATGAACCTGACACCAGCAGAAATGCTTCTCCACCAACCTTCGCACACGGCTGACATGCTTGAAGAGGTTTGATCGCTCATCACGAAGTGCCCCCTTGCGGTCAGCATTCAGGCCGCTCACTCCCTGGCACGGCGGGCCAGCGCCGAGCAAAACCAAGGAGGCCTGAGAGAAATCCAAAGACCATTGCCGAACCATGGCATCGTCCACGTCTCGTACATCGGTACAATGGTGAGCTTCTGGAAAGTGAGACTCGACTACCCTTCGCGCCTGGGCAGACATCTCCACGCATACATGCCCCAAAACCTGAAGACCGAGCAAGCCAGCCGCCACACGCAGCGCAGCAATTCCATCAAAAAGTCCTAGAGTCAGGACCCGGTGTTCTTGTCTCAGCTCAGGGAGCTCACCTCGAAGCTTCCCGTGTGCTGCCTCAACCCCGGCCCTACTAAGAGAGACGGACGCACACACGCCCCCACCTTTGGTGGAGGCGTCACTGCATGTGACTTGCTCCTCGAACTCCATCCGAAAGTCAAGGCGAGCGAGAGGAATGAGGCTGAGGAACCTTACCAGTTCCAGTTGACAGCCCGGTGGGAGTCGCTGCTTGTGCACCTTGAGGGTGTCAAACGAAGTGATGAATCGCCAGACTGCATTGAGTGACCCCAGCAGTTGGCGCCGAAACATAGAAACGTAGACAAGCCCCCCGCATACAACCTGAACTTGGCGCTGGGTCACGTGGCCCATACTCAACAAGGACAGTGTGGCGGCCAAATACTTCAACAACTTACTTTCGCGAGGGTAGGCCACACCAAGTTGACCATCAACCTGGGCGCCCTGCACCTCTGCAAGGGCAGACCTGCTCACGGACTTCTTTAAGTTCCGCGGTACTTCCCAATATTCATACTGCTGCCGCAATGCCAAAACTGAAGGAGCTTCCCGCCCCTCCAGATGGCTCAGATCAACCGATTTGACCCGTTCTAAGAGATCGTAGTTGTCAAGATAGACCCGCCAGCTTGGGCTGGCCACTGTGGCCGGCCGGTCCTTGCGGACCTCCGCCTCTGGCAGATTAATGTCGTCATCCTCCGAAGCCTGGGTCTGGCCACTCCACAGTGCCAGGTTCCTGTGCACGTGTTGTGCCAGACTCACAGAGTTGGCGAACCCCATTGGCAGAACCTTGGCAGCGAGGAAGACTGTCTGACCTTTAAGGTCAGGGGGTAGGCAGTCCTGTGGCACTCGCTTGTTGAAACCAAGGAATTTCCACCATGGCAGGCGGAACGCTGATAACGTAGAAGAAGCATCGTACATCTTCTGAGCTCACCACCAGAGACTCATCTGGCTGCAGCTGAAAGGGTGTTGTCATCGACCAGGTAGGCAATGTCTCAACGTCCCCTTTCATAGGTTCCACAATCCCATTGAGGGGTATGAGGTTCATTATCAAGCGAAAGACTTCATGACCTTGATGGAACTCATCTTTGGTGACGCCGAACAATCCGTTAAGGAGTGGCCCCTCTCCCGTGTGGAACAGCTCTTCCTCGGTAAGGAAGGTGCAGATTCCGCAGGAGGTAAGTCCTCGGCAGACTTCAGCCCAAGCGTCATCAGCCACCATCACACGTGGAGGCCGCTTGAGTTCCCACCGCTCAGGCGGCCTCAGGTACGCCTCAAAGTTTTCCACATAATGTTTGGCACCCAAAGTGCAGACCTCTGCCAATGGCACCCGACCAATCTCCGCCGGAAGGGCAGGCGCAATGTTTTGCCAAGTGAATTCACGAGCAGTCTTAACTTCATCTCCTTTATAGTCCACAGACCTTGTCAGGAAGAAGTTACCCCAATCAAAACATTCTAAGCTGCCTGACCAGGTACCAATCCTTCGGATGTCGCAGACAATACGGGAAAGACAACGGTAGACCACCGGTGTGACCGATCCATCGAAGGAGAGCCCATCTCCCCACATGGAATTCAGACCAACACACACATTGCAAAGCCAGCACACCTCCAGAGAAGAAAGAGAGGGGAAGGATTCAGACAGAGTACTACAAGAGGTAGGCAGGGGGAACAGGGTGGTGACATCCCTCCTACCCATGGGCTTGCTGCGGAGCGGTAAAACCTCCTGCAGCCACTGTTGAACCCTCGGCCCTAACTCTACAAATCTAAGACCTTCCAAATCACTCGTCCTTTTGCCGCTCGGACTCCACAAAGGTCCTGACTGCGCCCCAGCACTGTGGCTAGGTTCTGGAAAATTGTGGCCCTGGCCAACAAAAGGGGCCGGGTCACCTATGACAGGCCCTCCAGGCCCTTCCGGAGAAACCATCCCTGTAGCAGGCACGGCGCATGCCAAAAAACCTGCTTCCTCAGGGGCATGGGAGGCGCTACCACCATCCCGCACATCATGCCAGCCCACTCCCATGACATCAGGAGCATGGCTTGTCGAATTGATAGCCTCCGCAGGAGCCGTCCCTAAAGACTCAGTCGGCTGAGGAGCTATTTTTTGTCGCCTCCTTTTCCTTTCTCTCTCCGAGGCTCGCCCTTCTTCTCGTCCCTGGTGCTCTGATCGCCCTTGTCCTTGCCCTTGCCCTTCGGAGCCCCCTTTCCCCCCTGTCCCGTCGATGCCTGCCACCTGGCCCTCGACTCCAGATAACTCCGTTGTGCGGTCTGGAGCTCCGCACGGGGAATGAGGGTAGTGCTGTCCTGCGACGCCAGTTCCACCCTTTGAGCAACTGCCCAGTTCGTGCCCGAGAGCACACTCTCCTGGGCCTTTAGTCGCTGGCAAAGGATGTCCAGCGCTTGTGCAGGACGGGCTCGAAGGAGGGCGTCGATCGCACACGATATGTTCAGCAACTCCCGGGCTTTCGCTCCGCTGCACTTGCGGCACAAGACCGAACGGAAGTAGAGAAGAGCAATAGGTCTCGTCGACTGTTCTTCCCCGTCTTCCCCGGCCGTGGCCAGCAAGTTTCGCCGCATCAGCATCAAGGTCTTCATAGTCAAGGCTCCGGGGTAGCGCTCTCCAAGCGCCTGGGTCTTGGTCTCTTCGGAGAAGACCCCCTCTCCCGTCGCCACACCTTGGCTGCTGGAGCTCGAGGAGCTGCTGCTCCGGCTTCCGGTGCTCGAGGAGGATTCCTTCGCCTTCTTTCTGGCGGCAAAGCGTCGGGCCGACTTCATCACCCGGGTCCGCACCCGCTCTTTTGGATCGAGTGCCGTTCCCGCGAACAGCTGGCTCGCCTCCTTCTGCACAGCTTTGGATGGCAAACGGCCGCTCGCCACCTTCTCCTCTCGCGTTTTTGCCTTCTTCTTTTTCTTCTTCTTGGACTCCTTCTTCTTGCCTGGCGAGTGGGGCACACCACCTGGTCGCTGAGCATGAACTGTTTCCACCCCTGGCGGCGCTTGCCCCGCGCCTCTCGCCCGAAGCAACGCTAGCTCGTCTTCTCCTCCCGCAGCGGCCTCCACCAGGTTGGTCGTCCAGGGCTCGTCCTGGTCTTGACCTCGGCGGCCTTTGATCCCGTGAAGGTACAGTTCTCCACACTCGACCTTCCCGCAACCCTCCGGGCAAAGATGAACCCGGAAGATCTGACCGGGTTGCTGAGTGTGTACCCTCAACAGGCTTTCGCTTGTAGTCCCCGTCAGCCGCAAGTACAGGTGCGGACCGTTGTGGTCCACCTCGACCTTCTGTATCTTGCCGGCCGCAACCACCGGGGCCCCACAGTAGTCCGCTTCTGTTAACACCAAGGACGACTTGGGATGAAAGCGATCCAAAGAGATGGTGTGGAGCGGTACCACGCTCCCTGCGCTCCATGGATCGGCCCCCTCCTCGTCCAGCCCAGCAGGGCGCCTTATCCCCCTGCGGGGTCTGACCGGAGCTCCACCTGGGTGGGCTACCACAGCCGCTGGGCGCCTGAGGCCGGCCTTGGCCCTGGCCCTCACCACTGCTTTGGCTTTGGCTTTCGGTGGCATTCCTGGTCTCTTGCGGCCTTTTTGGCCTTCCTCTCCTCGATCTTTTTGGCCCTGAACTCTCGGGCGCGATCCCTTTTCTTTGCTCCTCTGGATCCTCTGTTCTTTGGCCGCTTTTCTCTCTGTGGCCTTCTTGGCAACGGCTCCCTCTTGTCGCTATCCTCGTCGCCGTGATGGGCACCCGGTGAGCGCCCCCGTTCACCAGGGCTAGCCCGCGCCACCTGGTGTTCTGCAGCTTCAAGCTCCTCACCTCCTCGCTGCCTCTCAGGGGATGCCCTTTTTCGCTTGTCGCGGCTTCTCCCCGAGCGAGGCTTTGGTGCGGGAGTCAGGCAGAGTCTCTTCGTGAAATACTCCGGGTCGAACTTGCCTCGCACCTTCTCCTTATAGGCTTCTCCTCTGTCTTTGTTGACCTCAGTACCCGGGTCGGCCTCTGCACCAGCAGTGGCCGAGTCTCCAGGCTCACCCTTTCCCTCGCTGGCGCGAGCGGGTGTTGCTTCCTGACGATCTTCCTCTGTCACTTCCTCCTCCTCGCTCTCGTAGGTGTATTCGCTGTCTTCCTTGTCTGCCTTGGGGACCTCCTTTGCGGGAGTCCCTGGAAGAGGCCCGGAGGTTAGGCCCTTCGCTTCCTCCTTGTTTTCTGTTGCCCCGGCCGCGCCCTCTGTGCGCTGGTTTTCCTCTACCAGGTCAGAGAGCTCGGCAACGGCGATGCGAAGGATCCCGGAAACAAGGCCCTCCTGTTCAGCCCTGAGCTGACCGGACCGCAGGATCCCTATGGCCCGGCTCGCTGCCCGGCACGCACCGCAGGTCGGCTCTCCTGGGAAAAGCCGACACTCAGCGCAGACCATGAGCTAAAGCCAGACACTTCGGACATGAAAAAGATGGATATGGTGACTCTTTATCCCCGTGGGCGTGGAGTCATGTATATATATATATATATTATTATATATATTATATATATATATATCAAACATGCGTCTGTTCTATGGACTATGATGTTTGGATGAGATTTTAGTGTTTTGCGAACTTAACCAGTCTTGACACCGCAAATTGTGGCACTTTGAATTGCCACATTTCTCTCTGTCCGAGCCTTTCTATTTGGGGGCAGGTGTTTGCAAATGAGGTCATCAGCTCTACTTTGTAGTTGGCATCTGCAAGTTCTAAGTTCTAGCCCACCTTGTAGAACTTTTTTGGAAACAACACAAGCACGAGTTCATGTTGAATAAGATTCCTTTGGCAGCATTAAAATCATTGAAGTCTCGAAGAATGACCCAATTCTTACTAAGTATTCATCTTCTTCAATTTGAGTTTGTATCAAAATGGTTTTTTTTACCTCCCAATTTTTTCCAGATGTTCGTAGAAAAAAGATCATGACGCCAATGGACGCAGAGGTTTTTTCCTAACTATTCAGGATCTTGTCGCCCAGGTTCCTCCATTTCACCCATTTGGCAGTGTGTCAAAACCTTACCCTTGGTGAACATCAAAATAGCTGGTAAATGGATGTTCATCCCCCTAAAAATGGTATTAATAGGTATTGATCTATACCCATTTCACCCATTTCAAGGCGCCATTTTCGGCCGCAGCCACTGTACAAGTCGAGCCACCCGCCGGCGATCCCAGCTCCGCCACGGCTCAGCCGCCCACGAGCACGGCCACCGCGTCTTGAACGCCGGACCAACCTGATCCCAGCGGGGAAGTCCCGCTTAGAGGAACCGGGTTTTTTAGAAGCAGTTTGTATTACAACATATTACAAGCCAGTTATATAAGTTATATAAGGTATATACAGTATATGGATGTATAGTTGATGTATAGTTGATGTATAGTTGTGGAATAAGCCCACGAAATGGTGACTTTACAATTGGCTTCACCGTGGGACCGTGGGACCGTGGGATCCTCCACCTGTGGAATAAGCCCATTCCGTTCATGATCTCTGATAGATGGAGCGACCGTGGGAAGAGCTGAAGGGGACAGTAGCAGACAAGGAATATCTATATATACATCTATATTATTATTATCATATATATATATATATATTATACATAGAATATTAATATTTAGTATACATCTATATATTATAGATACATAATTTAGTATACATCAATTATACATCTATATACTGTATCTAGATTCTGCCGAGGCACAGAATTTGACGAGGTTCCCCACTACTAACTGACCACCAAAACTTGATTTCACACATTGGGAGTCAAATACTTTGCCTATACATCCACAAATGTTGAATCATGTAGGGCTTTGAGGCAAAAGATTGGAAAAGTGAATCATACTTCGAAGCTCATTCAAACCCCTCGATGTCTTGTCCTCCCGGGCCTGTACTCGAGAGCGCACGTTTGGCATCACTTTCGTTGAATCCCATCTCGACCACCTTCGCCACGAAATGGATGTGAAAAAAACAGACATGTCCTGTTGATTTTCCCTTAAACCAATGGGATTTGTCGAAGAAATATGGGGCAACCATGGAAAAACACAGAATTTGAATGAATTTGATGGTTTGAAACCTCAGGTTTCCCAACAAAGTTGCAATTTTCGGGTGTAGAAAATCTACACTTTTGACCGTTTTGGACACACCAAAATAAGGTCAAATGTTCAACATCTCAACATGTACAGGGTTTGACGGTAAGGAACTAGAGTGAAATTATATGAAACTATCAATGCCATCAAATGACGACTTTCATTGGGTTGAATGCAATGAATTATCGAAAACATTCGAAAACTAAAGGGCCTGTCCAGGATTGTCTCCTTAAGCAGCACCCCACATTCAAGTAGCGTTTCAATCAAAAAAGTCCGGGGCGTTCCAGGTACCAAGGCGCCAAGCCATGAGCGAGCTCACGAGTTCGCAACAGAAAACTATGGTATGTCAGAATGCCACTGTAAAACGTCACAGTTTTGTAAAACTGCCACATAGAATGTCTGTATGTTGAAAAATGTGAGAATATATGGTTGCTTGGTGGTTGAGCCCTACCCCTCTGAAAAATGATGTAGTTCGTCAATGGGAAGGATGACATCCCATATATGAAATGGAAAATAATCCAGTCATCTTTGAAACCACCAACCAGATATATGTGTCACAGATGTCAGAATTTATCCATGTTCAAACATTCGGAGAAAAAGTGAGATGACGAATGCAGAAATGGCATGGTCAGATAGCATGTCAGTATACAATGTGAGATAGCATGCCACAATGTATGTCAGAGAATAAAATATCTGAATATGTGCGAGATAGAATGTCAGTTGTTGGGGATCACTCGAACACTGTAATTTATCGTCCTGAATTTGGTGTTCGATTTGAAGGTCCTGTTTGAGTTCTCTTCATTGCTACAATTCACAAAAAGGATGTCTCTGAATTTTAAAACATTGTGCTAGTTACCCTCTGGTAAACTAACATAACTATGGAAAATCACCATTTTTAATGGGAAAACTCACTATAAATTGCCATCTTCAATAGTTATTGCGTGTTGATTAAAAAAAAAAAAACGTGCAAAATTCCGTGGTTCCTCGTCAATTTCACCGCCACATTTCTCGATTTCTCGCCATTCACTTGGTGAATCCACTGAGAGATAGGTACCATTTCAGTGGGGCGGCTAAAACCCAGAAGTTGTGGATACTGGCATCCATGAAGTTCACTTAAATTGTGAGTATGTGGGTTTAGGATCCTGATATTCTCTCCCAGTTTTGGCTTTGCATTTTCCCATACATCCAGTCCTTCCCCAAACCAAGGGGCCTGGTTCAACAGCTGTCGCTGCTTCGCATTGGGCACCGAGGGTCTGCCTCCGAACCGGGAAGGGATCGCCTCCAAAAATTGGATCTGAAGAAGAACAGATTTAAGCAACAAAAGTGAGCATATCGACATAATGTTTTTCGATTTTTGTATATATATGTATAAGGATAAAGATATAGATGGAGATATAGATATTGATGTAGATATAGATACAACATGACATGATTTGGATGCGTCTGAAAATGGGGTTCTCCCCGAAAAAATGTCATTCATTTTCATAGGCTACATGTTGATCTTCTCCAACCGATTCAAGGATACGTTTCCCTCTTCAGGCAAACCCAAACATTGTCAGAATAAAATCAAGCAGTTATGGGTGCAATTTTATAGAGTCAAAATGCTTCCCATGACCTCAGCACTACGAAGCTAAAAATGTAAAAATGTATACATATATATATAATACAAATGTATATATATATGTCTAGGTGTATGTATGGAATGGAATGGAATGGATTGTAACGGAACGGTAATGTAATGGTAATGTAATGTGATGGGAATGTAATGGTAATGGTAATGGTAATGTAATGACACATGTATGTGTGTGTGTGTCCGTCTGTCCGTCCGTCCGTCTGTCTGTCTGTATGTATTTATGTATGCATGCATGTACATGCATGCATGCATGTATGTATGTAAGTATGTCTATGTGTACGTATGCATATGTGTACGTATGTATGTATGCATGTATGTATGTATGCATGTATGCATGCATGCATGCATGCATGTATGTATGTATGCGTGTATGTGTGTATGTGTGTATATGTGTATGCGTGTATGTGTGTATGTCTGTATGTCTGTATGTGTGTGTATGTATTTATGTATGTATCTATCGATCTATCTATCTATCTATGTATGTATGCATGCATGGATGTATGTATGTATGTATTGGTGTATGCGTGTATGTGTGTATGTGTGTATGTGTGTATGTGTGTATGTATGTATGTATAGGTCTGCGTATGTCTGTGTATGTGCATATGCATGTCTATGTGTGTATGTGTGTGCATGTGTATGTGTATATGTGTATATGTATGTATGTATGTGTGTATGTATGTATGTATGTATGCATGTATGCATGTATGCATGTATGCATGTATGCATGTATGCATGTATGCATGTATGCATGTATGCATGTATGCATGTATGCATGTATGCATGTATGCATGT
>Ga0126342_10020220_pt1 | contig 11216 bp, 10 predicted proteins | sample Cyp1metagenome_FD_92528 | JGI IMG/M metagenome (GOLD analysis project Ga0126342, IMG submission 92528) | Coral microbial communities from Lord Howe Island, Old Settlement Bay, Australia - Cyphastrea 1 metagenome | ecosystem: Host-associated > Invertebrates > Cnidaria > Coral ...
AAGACATCCCAAAAAAGACATCCCCAAAAAAAAACGTCCCAAAAAACATCCCAAAAAAGACATCCCCAAAAAAAACATCCCCAAAAAAAACATCCCAAAAAAGACATCCCCAAAAAAAACATCCCCAAAAAAAACGTCCCAAAAAACATCCCAAAAAAGACATCCCCAAAAAAAACATCCCAAAAAAGACATCCCCAAAAAAAACATCCAAGTGTAGCAATGAACATATCAGGCTATAGCTCTCCCAGAACTCCAGGCGGTGAATTTCACGCTGCACAGCTCCACCCGCTCCACCCGAACATCGCAGCTGCGGCGCCTCCAAGACGTCTAGGACCTCGGTGATGTCCTCAGTCCGAAGACGTGATCATCAACATCAACACCATCGAGTATTGGAATATATTGGAATGTTGCTACATCCCATTGGGAATGGAATATCAATAACTTTCATGATGATAGTTGATGATAGTAAATGATGATAGTCAATGATAGTTAATAATTAACTATATCCCATCTGGTTGGTGGTTTTTCGCCAGCCCTCTGAAAAATGATGGAGTGAAAGTCAGTTGGGATCATGACCTTCCCAATGTATGGAAAAATGTTTGTAACCACCAACCAGGTAACAATCATGAATAACATATAGCAATGGGAAATTAGAGAAAAACACATACTAACAATAATGACAATAAAAAACAAATCATCATCATCATCATCATCATCATCATCCTATTCTACTAATAATTACAAAAAAAACTCATCATAGGAAATTTGATCTTCTTGTAACGACAAATGATGTGCTGGGGATGGAGCGTCGGACTCCAATAGCAGGTGGTCCACTTCCATCCTGGGCGTTTCTTCGGCACCGCTTCAGTCCATCGCCAAAAGGTGTGCCTTGAAGTGCTATACCATAGTGATACCATAGTCAATAACATAGTCAATAACATAGTCAATAGTATAGCCAATAGTATAGTCATAGTTATTGTCATAGTTCTTGTCATAGTCATTGTCATAGTTATCCCATAGTTATACCATAGTCATGGAAATATCTTGATTTTAGAAGAAAAACAGCGATGCTTCTGATTAACAATTGGATATGGGGGGGTACCTTTTTTTTCAGACAAAGCCATGCATATTGCTCGAGATGAAGCAGTTGAAATCAGCAAGCAGCTGATGCTGGCATCCAGGCAGGCTGTTTCAGTCACATTACTATAGGGAAGCTAATATCTTCTTTACTAGCGGATAGTTTGGAAATGTTTTGAAGAACATTGAACACCAGTGTTGTTTCTAGGAGCAATAAACAACTGGTTGGTGGTTTTAACCATCTTGAAAAATATTAGTCAATGGGAAGGATTATATATCCCATATACTATGGAAAATAAAAAATGATTGAAACCACCAACCAGAGAGGGCCACATTTTGATATCTACATTATGTTTATCCATCTGTCAAGACTGCCGGAAGGCGCGAGTAACGGCCTACCTGATTCGGTACAGCCATCGGTGCATGCCAACTTCTTTACAAATCTACAGTAGTCGGGTCAATGTCAAATCTCAGCATTTCTTCATTGGATATTTTAGTATGGATATACTGATATATACCTTGGATATGTCTATATACAGTATAATATCTAACATGGATAAATCATAATACATCTAACAGAAGGCAAACTGATCTGTTTTCAATCCCACTTACCTTGAAAGTAGATCCACTATAGACCCTCAGCGCGTGGCGTAGTCCAGTCCAACCAGCTATCCACCAAGCCTGACCCGGAGCTGCCAACGGGTGTCCAAACATGGCGATGTCACTGGGAAATCCTCGAAACCATGGGAAAAACCATAGGAAGATTGTAGAAATCATAGGAATAGGTGGAGGAATAGGTAGAACTCTATAGAACTTTAAGAAAATCATAGGAAAATCAAAGGAAATGCGGCTTATGTTCCATTAAGTTACGTTTGAATTACCAACGGGGTATAGATTTAGACGATATTTAGGTGTTCCTGCACCATTCTGGGACAGTGGCACGCCATGGAGCAAGTCACAATCCTATGCAATCCTGCTATCAGTCACTATGATGTTGAAATATGCAAAATCACATCCCATTCTGGATTGTGGACATCAAACGCATGTGGTCCATAAAAACTCGAATCATCTTAGAGATTTCCTAAACTAGGGCTACCCTAGTTTAATCAACTTTTTGAATAGGATTTTCCATGATAAACATTGATAAACTATCCATAAACATGGCTAACCCCCATAGAAACCCCGCTGAATCCTGTCTGACAGGAAATTCAGCACCGCACCTGATTCGATGAAGTCATTGCCCATGAGTCCTGGCTTAGCGGCTTTGGACAAGAAATGATGTGGATAGAACTTCTCCATTTCTAACCCACTATAGTTGGTTTATATCCATTTATAGTGATGTAACAAAATATGGGCATATAAATGATGTAACTTATAGGATATAAATCAATTTAAATAATGATTGGTTTATATGATGTAACTTATAACCAACAAATTATGGGGATATAAATGGAGAATACGGTCAGCGAAACATGTCAGGGAGCACCCACATCCTCATAGATTTGGGCCAGTTTCCGAAGGATGGCGTTGGTGTGACCTTAAGCCATCAGAAGCTGGGCCACGTCATGTCCCTGGTGAAACCATGCCATGCATGTCATGTTCCGATGTTCACAAGTTTCACAACATATTTAAGATGTTTTTCTTTATTTATTATTTTTTGTTTTCCATAAAAACTTCAAATGTGTCCATCATTTTCCAAACACACCATAGTTTTTCCAACGATGATCATGGACATTTTCCACATGTTTCCCCTATCTCCCTGGTCTCCGTTGCTGAGTTCAACCACGCACTGGGCCGCCTTTGGGAAGTATCAGCTCCTGCGGCGCTACCGTGAAACATGGCATGGCTTGTTGGAAAATGCCTCGTTTGTAATATTTAATGTTTATAGTTTATATACTTATAGATTGAAACTATTTGATAGGTTGTTTTGATAGGTTGTTTTGATAGGTTGTTTTTTTAGATTAGTTTAGATGAATATGTATGGTTTTCATTGACGTTCCAATTTAAACGAATTCTGTATTTACAACTGATGTTCATTAGTAGTTTTCCAATATAAACAACAATTTAGTTCGTGGCTTTCCCATGTCGACACCGGAGGCTAATTTTGCTTCCTTGCCATGTTCGATTGGGGGCCGAACATCGTTCACTCATCAAGAAAACTCAGAATGGGAAAATCAACAGTCAATGTATTTAAAAAAATGCATCAATCTGCAACAATCTCACTCGCAACATGTTGACGACCAAAAAGCATCACCACCAAATTCTACCGTGCTTTTTGAACAAGGCTGGTTGAAGCGAGATACCGTACAGATACACGTTCTGAGTCACCAAAGAACTTCAGAAACTTCGCCATCGAAAGTCTCAAACTCAAATCATCCATGCTGCTTGCATACCTTCTTCTATGTCCTAAATATCCAAAATCATCTAAAGGTGGTAAACCCAGTAATATTTGAAAACAATCCCCAGTATTATCCTAATGGGTGGTAAATATTATCGCCAAATGGTAGGTTTACGGCATTTGGTTTACCCACATTACTATTTCTTTAAATATGATTATATACCCTAAAAATCCCATAAACTACCATTAACTATAGTAGTTGCATGTAGTTGCTGGGGATTATGTCATATATCCCACCAAGTACCACCCGTTATTCTCCAAACGTTCCCATCTGAAAATTCATCCAACCTATGGCCGGCCCCGCCCCGTTCACCCGTTCTCCGGCATAGGCAGACCGCAAGGCGTCTTGAGGGTGCTGGGGCTTAGGGACACCTGGCCATGTCAACTGTCGAGCATACAAAATTCTAATTAGCCTCTGGTAAACTAATATATATATATACTGTATATATATAATATAACTATGGAACATCAACATGTTTAATGGGTAAATCAAGGAACTAAATATAACTAAATGGCCATTTTCAATAGCAAACTGTTAGTTTACCAGAGGGTAACTCGCGAAACATGGCAGGGTTTGCGGCGGTTTGGGGAATGCTACTGAAGGTGACCCTGGTGAAAAACGATGCTGTGAATGGAAAAAACCTGCACCACTTTGGATGGTTGAAGCCTTATAAATCATGAGATAAACTGATAAACATGGATAAACAACCTATCGGATTTCTTCCACGTGCAAAACGCAGCACAGGTTTTGTTTCTCACCCTTCGGCGACTGGTCACATGCCAATGCCCCCTTAAGGGGCACATGGGGTGACACACACACAAAGAAACGCGACTTTTGGAACTAAGAAACGCTATGCTGTGAGATGTTCAACTGCAGGATTCTTATGTTCAACTGCTATTGTGGTCATTGTAGCGATGGCGACACCAAGACTGGTGATATTCTTGATGCTATTGCTGATCAGGTCCTTTTCCACTTCAGGTCCTGAAAATCCGGCAGGTCCTTGCGTACTGTTGCACCATGTTGCACCGCTGAAAATGATGAGGTCTAGAGGGTGAAACCATGTTGTCAGAGGACGATCCTTGGAGTGAACAGGTGGCAATCCTTGGGATTTCCTATGGATTCGATCCAATGCCCCAGCGATTTCCTGAAAATGGGGAATCCACCAGTCACCATGCTTTTCATTGCTAAAATGGTCATCCATGACTTGGATGATTTGGGGTCCCACTTTAGGAAACCCCAACTTGGTCTTTGTGGCAAATAGCCGAATCGAACCGTACATTTTCGAGATATCCAAAGGCATACCACACAAACAAACATCTGTCTGTGCTCAAAAATCGCAGTGCCACCAGAAAACAAGAACATAGAACTAAACATCTTAACATGTCTGAACATGACCTATGTGTTGACGCGACACGCATTGAAACATGAACCATTTGTTTTTTTTTCAACTAAACATATATCCTATAAAATTTGATGATTAACCATGAACATATTCCTAAATTTGATGGTTAATCGGTTAATTAATCACAATTTTCCCCATTGAAATGTTTGTTTCGTCACGTATCCCGAAACATCCCCCGCGACAGCAACTGCTGCCAGGTGTCCGTATGCTCAGGGCAGCCAGCAACAAGCATCCAACCTGGTTGCTGTTGAAGCTGAGTTTTGGTGTGGCAAGGGGCGAGGTTTCATATGGTTTCATATGGTTTGATATGGCAGTGTGTCAAAACCTTGTACCCCTGGTGAACATAAAAATAGCTGGTAAATGGATGTTCATCCCACTAAAAATGGTATTAATAGGTATTGATCCATACCCGTATGGCTTAATTTTAACAAAATAACTAAGATGAACTAAGCAATGCGTCCATAAAAAAAAATATCAACCACTGAATGCCGACGGTTGGTGTCGTCAGGCTCCTGGACGGCCCCCCAAAGTTCCATGAGAATTGGTCGGAACATGTCGGAACCACACATTAGTCAACCAATTTCATTACCCTCCAGCAGATTAACATAGAAAACCCATGGATTCCCACGTATACCCCATAGAAACCCATAGAAAACCCATGGATTCCCATGGAAAGCCCATAGAAAACCCATAGATAATCATCGATAGTCATAGTTTCCCATAAATCATAGATACTCTCCGGTAATCAAACGTGGCAATGGAAATTGCCCCATCTATGTGATTTTCCCATGAAACCCTCCATTTGTGGGGTAGTTTCCTTCGCCGCATTTGATTACCGGAGGGTAATCATAGATCATAGATAAAAATATAGATAATCATAGATATTCATAGGTAAGAAGTATAAAATAGTATAAATTCACATCGAGAATCATAGAAAACCATAGAAAACTCCACAGCTTCATACAGTTTCCACATAAAACTGATCCACAAATGGCGGAATTTCTTGAGTCTCCAACCGATCTTCTCCAGGCTACGCTCACCGCCCTGGGCGCGGCTTCTGGCTATACTCTCTGGTGATTTAACATAGCTATGGAAAATGGACCATTTATAGTATTTACATATATATATAGTTTATCTATAATAATATCTATTTATAGATGATTTATAGTATCCCATTTATATATAATATCTATTTACAGATGATTCACAATGCTCTTACCTATTCAAAATGGCTAGCAGCAAATGCTCAAAACTAGCAATCCAACATAATCCAAAGTTGTCCCACATTTTCCCACCAAAATCTGAAGGTCGTTTTCACCCAACCCACCCAACCCATCAGTGACCATCACCTAACCCATCAGCCAACCCATCACGTCAGATTGGATCATCATCCCAACTATTGGGGAAAATAAAAAGTGTGCCAAACCACCAACCAGTGAATGTCGTTTTTTTTTAGAACCATCACCAAAACCCATCAGTGACCAGCGTCTTGCAGTTGATCTCCAGCTCGGCTGGATGCCATCGACCAGTTGAGGGGGAACTTAGAGGCACCGACCTCGGGCATGTCGACACACCGGGTTTCTTGATGGGTTTCTTAATGGGATATGAATGGAATGTGAATGGAATGTGAATGGGATAGTAATGGGATTTTAATGGGATTTTAATGGGATTTTAATGGGATTTAAATGTGGTTTTAAATGGATTTAATGGAATGTGAATGGAATGTGAATGGCACATAGAAAGTTCGTTGATTTACCGAACTTAAAGATGGTGATTTTCCATAGCCGTGTAAGTTTACCAGAGGGTACCAGAGACTAGAGGTGTATTCCATAAACAACTCTTATTAGAGATGGTCCATAACCTATTATATGTTTCATTCTTAGGGATGTTCCATACACCTATTAAAGTTTCCAAACCACCAATCATCTCTGGTAACTTAACAGTTTGCTATTGAAAATGGCCATTGATTTCGTTGATTTATCCATTAAAAATGATGGATCTTTCCATATAAATCATCATTTTCCCATGGTTTTCCCATGGTTATCCCATGATTTACCATAGGTTTCCATAACTCACTGTAGCCTTTAGGTCACATTGGTCCCCGACTCGTTGCGCGCACAGCGCAAGGCTTGGTCGGATGCTCCACCGTAGCGACACCTGGCGCCATGGCATCAGCAAAATTACCCTCTGGTAAACATACAAAAAACTATGAAAAATCACCATTTTCAATGGGAAAATCCACTATTTCTATGGTCATTTTCAATAGCTATGTTAAATTACCAGAGGGTAGACCGCAAGAAATGGTGGGTTTAGGCTGCTGGCTCCGGTTTTTCCAATTTTTTCTGATGTGTTCAACTTAACTTTGAGGCACAACATGAATGCTTCTGACCGCAGTGGGAACCCATCGAATTTTGAGGTCAACCGCTATCAGGATCTTTCTGAACATGAGTCCTGATCAAAATAAACAAAACCAGACAACACATGTGTGTCTGTACAACTGGGGTATACCTCCATGTTCAGTTATCTGAATGGGAAAAATGATGATCAATTCATGGGCCAATTCATTTGGGCACCCCATGTTCAAAGCCAGTTCATCCAGTGATGAGATTTTTTTCTGGCTAGACAATCCACCATTTACTTCGATAATTGTCCCATTTTCAACCTGCCATTCACCGAGGTTTCCACAGACCTCACGGTAGTGGAGCACTGCTGCCAGCTACCGGCGCTGAGCAGGGCATCGAACCTCAGGCGTCTCCACAACCCGAATCAGTTCCCAGACAGCGGAGGCCACTGGGGAGCCCAACGGAAATTTCCCGCAGTCGCATTGACACTGGTCATCCTGGGTGGGATCATGTCGTGGACGGAAAAACCACATGACCCCACTGGGCTGCCGTGCTGTGCCAATGACGAGCAAGTCTCGTAGCTCACCCTTGGCGTGTTCACATAAAGAATTGGATGCTCTGCGGCAAAGATGAACTTATATACATATATATATATATATGCACCATATATCTATATATGCATATAGATAGAATAACATAGATACACACACAGCCATGGTTTTGACTAAGCTACACATTGGGACAGCAGAAATCTGCAAGTTGGTACAACAGTGTGGGACTAAAATGCTGTTTTTCCCAGCAGGATTCTCCTAAATCCAGTGATTGATCATATTGTTCTGGGCAAATGATAATGATTCACTAACCTAAATAGTTGGGCCATTTTGGGATGATTCTCCTTATTAACCATGATTCCAGTGGGGGAGAACAGGGTTTGGTCGTTATAATTTGCCCAGATATTGGTTGCTCTATGGCTCTATCCCAATTATTATATCCCACTAAATGCCGTTTTTTGATCCGTATAGGCTGGATAATAAATTGATAAGTCCATGTTATCCAAGGTTGGTTCCATTGGTCGCATGTATTTCAATATCCCCAAGGTTATCCCAAGCACTCAATGGTGATTTCTGGTGATTGGATTTGGGGATTTTCACGGATGAATCGCTGTAGGATTGATCTAAAGGGTACCAAGATTCATGTTCCATGTGTAAATCCTTAAGGTACAGCTGTTAGTAACTTGAATTAGTATCTTGGTCAAAAATTAAGTCCATGGTTAATCCATGTTCAAATGAATTAGTACCTTGGTTAATCCATGTTCTAAGGTTACTAATTTGTTGGTAACCCCCATTGCTACAGTTGTGAGGAATCCTCATCCCCTTTCATGACTATTAATGATAATTATTGACAAGTGGAGAATCCTCCATCTATAGAGTGAGGAGATTCCCATTTTTTAACATCATTTATTGAAGATGTTCAATGGTCATGTTTGATGGAGGGCAATATCCTCTTCAAAAAAAAATCCCATCCCCTCTGAAGTCATAACTTATGATAACTGACCGATGTTGAATGGTGATTTTAACGATGATTTCTCCAGTTCGCAACGGTATAACGGTTCCACAACGGGCAAATCTCCCCCATTTCTACAGCACCCCAGTCGTCCCGCAAGGTGTCCACACAGGTGGCGCCAATTGCGATGGCATCTCTCCACTATTGCTGGGTCGTGAAGTGCCACACCATCTGAGCCTGGGAACTCAGTAAAAGCCAATGCGAAAACCGTGAATAGTCATGACATTTATATTGGATGGTAGTAACTGCTACTGACTTAGGATATCTTAGAATCTCAATAGTGAATTGGATTGAATTGGCAACAGCAAACTAAAATATTCTGGGGGGGTTACTATATAATTAATGAATAGTAGATATGGCTTAACACCAGTTGACACAATATTTTGAAGGTCTACCTCCAGCCGCACGTGCGCACAGCCAGCTGGGTTTATCTGAAAAAATGCATCCCAAAATCCAATGGTATAGTTATCAGTTACCTATATCAATTCACCATGCTTGGGGGAAATCCAACTGGTTTACTAACAACTATCCCAACTATTCATATGACATCACTATGTTTTGGCATGTTTTGGGGGTATAGTCCAACTGGTTTATTACAATTATCATAAGTTATCCATATTCACATCACCATGTTTTGGGAGTAATGTCAACCCTGGATTAGTAAACCATGGTTTATTAATTAAATGGTACCTTCCCAATTAAACAGTCTAGTGGTTTATTCATCCAGGGTTTACATTATCAATAAACACCGATTATCATTAATTATCCATATATCACCATATATATATATCCATATTATATCACCATGTTTAGGGGGTATCAATAAACATGCGACTCGCAACTCTTCTCACCCCGCAGACTTGGCCCCCGGCAGAGTCCGCACGGTTTCGATGTGACCACCCACCACGGCCCAGTGCAAGGCCTTGCTGAGCTATGTTAATTAACGGCCCTTACCGGAAACGTGGGATTTCACGTGGCTTGGAACAAGTCCTTATGGGATCTTAAGCAACATAAGTGTGGGATATATGGGACTGGAATATTCACGTGGACTATGGGATAAGCAACAAGTCTTATCATTGCGATTACTGTGGGAATATATATATATATATATATATGGGAACATCATGGGATATTGACAACCCAAGTACATTGGGAGTATGGGATGAGATTAAGATATCTGAAGCATTGATGATTTGATCATTGCCCTGGATTGAATTTCCACCACTGGGCTATTCCATTGGGGAAATACCATTTTGGCAGCAAATGACATCACTACTTTCAAAGAACCGCCCGAATTTTCAATCAACCAGGGTTTAAAAACTATGTAGGGGTTGACAGTATATAGATGCACCAAGGACTGGGTCAGGTGGCTACTCCGCAAAATGGGGTAATTGATACCTCCGACCGACCGCGAAAAAATGTCATTTCGACCCCTGAACATCATTTTTGTCAAGAGTCAGGACTGACAAATTTCCTAGATTGTGTGTGTGTGTGTTCAGATGTTTTAAGGCTGTAAAATTCGACTCAAATATACCATCCCATAATCAAACGTGGCTAGCTGGGAAGTCCCTTATAAATGGAGGTTTTAATGGGAAAATCATCGAAATATGGCTGGATTTTCTATTGAAATCATCGAACCCCAGCAGGATAAACAGCAGCCGATAGAGCTGCAAAAACTGGGCCCCCTGGCCGTTCTGCCACCGCCATCAAGAGCGTCCACCTGATCTTCAGTCTCAAAAAGAATGTGGAGCTTCAACATCCCGTGGTGGCAACTGATAGCCCATCTAAAGAATATTGCCTTCTGGTAATTTAACAGTTTGCTATTGAAAATGGCCATTTATAGTCGATTTACCTATAAAAAATGGTGATTTTCCATAGCTATGTTAGTTGACCAGAGGGTAAAGAATTACAGCCGATGAGGGCTGATCATGCTCATCCTCTAAAAAAAAACGCATCGAAAATCATGGGAAACATTGGACATATGGTTCTGGGTCAAAACCCTGGTGCTTGTTTTCGGTACCTTTAAATAGTTGGTTAATGGATGCCTATTCCCCCAGTCATATGGGTAATTTCATAGGTTTTGAGCCATCCCCATATCATGTGGCCAGCAGCTGGACCCCAACCTGGGTTTTCCTGGACGCCAGCAGCCCTTCCACAGCGCTCACTCGGCCCTGGTCCAGGCCGATTCCCCGGGCAACCTGTCATAACCTGCCATGACCTGAAAAATAGAAAAGAACATTGAGAGAATAGTCATATACCCATTCGGACCCATTCGAGCGAAAACAAACACACACACACATGTATATGTATGATATATATATATATATATTAACTATTATATATATATATCATATATATATATTAATCATATATATATATATATCATACATATACTATTATATACAGTAAATATATCTTACCACATCACTAAAT